>Ga0136643_10009501_pt1 | contig 14313 bp, 6 predicted proteins | sample TergutLab28metaG_FD_96883 | JGI IMG/M metagenome (GOLD analysis project Ga0136643, IMG submission 96883) | Labiotermes labralis P1 segment gut microbial communities from Petit-Saut dam, French Guiana - Lab288 P1 (version 3) (version 3) | ecosystem: Host-associated > Arthropoda: Insects >... | reverse complement strand
TCTCACTTCTCAGCTTTGGCTGGGAAATATTCACCTATCCTGGGATGTAGTAATCAACAGGATTAGGCTCGGTGGTCTTATTTGTAGTTTAAAAAGTTTCTTACAATTGAACATGTGCCAAGATTGCAGATTTTTGCATTTGTGTATATGTATTCGGGTGCAAGTTAGGTCTTGTTAGACTGTGTGATAGTGACTTTGGAATTACTCCCGTAGATTATATTACTATTGGGATCACTTGTGCTGCTTTTTTTACTTCCACATAGCACATATTTCATTCGCCAGTTCTTGGTAATTGTTCTGTTTGTCGGTTATTGTTTTGGCGAGATTATGTGTATTTGCGACAGCTATGTCTATCAAAAAGGTGTTCTTGTTTTCTTATACATAAAAGTCATGCCCGGTTAATTAAAAGGTATTGTTTTGTCCGTAAGTATGCCGTGATTCCAGTACAGCTTGAAATTTTCATTCTCCAGTACATTGGCTGGTGTGTACTTATAATATGGACTTTTATCCGCAATCAATTCAGCTGCTTCTGCCAGTTTCTGATGGATAACTTTGGCTAGTCCATCATGTCCCTTTACATACTCGGTAGGTGCTAGTTGCTCACATGCTGCAGTAATGTGTTGGATTGTCTCCGATTCTTTTCCAAATCTTCTGCACAGTTCATCAGAGTCTGGTTGCTTCAAAATATATTTCTTTTAGTTTCTTACTCGCATGACTTGGTCCTTTATTGCCGCTTCTGCGAACAAATCCGCATTTGTCAGCCATTTGTTCGACGCTTCTATGTCTACATATTGTTGGCTGAGGTCATACGGATGGCGGTCATGCAAGGTTTTTTGGGACCATTGTCTCTTGACTTTGTTATTATATTCTTCATCTGTGGCGAGTTCATTTGCATTTGTGCGGACTAAGTCCAGTGGTTTGCACCTATCATCTGCTTTTATTTATTTATTATTATTATTGTTGCTGAAGTTATACAAGTATTCGTAAAATTTAATACACTGATTACATTCCTGAAGCGGTACTGTTTTAAGTCCTTACCAGTGTAATTTTATCGTTCACTTGAGGAATGGGTTAAAACGGGCACATAATTTTCGGAGTACTTGACCTTCCCTAAACTGTCACGTTAAATTTAGATACACAATTCACTTCGGTGTAACCCCTTACTTTTGTATGTAATTGTAATTCATAAGTGTATTTTTTGTGTTACACGTATTTTCTCAGAGAACAAATGTAACATATCTGTATTAGCTAAAGACCGAAACGTTAATGAGTTAGTTAAAACATCACGTCTGCTATAATCCTGGTTCTGACTTCCCTCATATAAGTTTCTTCTATTGGCTAATTTCCAATTTATATTTCCCGACAAGCTGAAAACATAAATTCAATCTTAATTTTCAATTGGTTGCTTCGGATTGAAGCCGTGAAATATGTCGCTTTGCAAGGGAAACCTCGGATTAGCGCTAAATGTACAAAAAATTAGATACAGCAGCCCTCTCTTACAATTTATAATGCTGAAACTTGTAAAAGTTTCGAATTTCGAAGGATCGCATTCACATAAAATTTCATTCCTCTCCTCACTTTGATATGAAGTTCCCTTTGAAGCAGAGTGCCGGGTCTATCCATCTCATTCCAACAACATTTCTGTTTGCTCATGGGAGGTCCCATTGTTATACGACTCATACATATTCTGGTGGACCTGTTATCTGTCAAATAAACGCTAATTTTTATGCTTGGGTCTACTGTATTTATGTTACCACATTTCTATATCGCTGCAAAATCCACACCCTACAAAATCGCTCACAAGATGTATTGTCTATAAGTGATTTTTGTGGGGTTATAAACCGAATAACTTTGGTCCACTAAATAGGAAATAACCCTTATGTTTATCTTATGTTTATTGGACCGTGCATCACAGTAATAGTTGAAGAATAAAAGACCAACTTTATGTCACTTGCTGTTTTATTTCACTTCTTATGTACTCAACATGTTTCGGACATTAATATATCCATCATCAGGAGCTTACGACTATGCTGCTGAATTACCACATCGGTCGTTTTGTTCTCGGTTCGTTGTGTATTGGAGATCTGGTGCGGCTGTTTAGCACATAAGAAGTGAAATAAAACAGCAAGTGACATCAAGTTGATCTTTTATTCTTCAACTAGGAAATAACCCTATTCAATAATTTCTTAAGTTTCGCTACAGTTGGCCTCTCAGAAACAAGAATCTTGCTTACCACGTTTAAGTATGAGCAAATGTACAATATCTGCTCTGAAATCCTTTGTTTTTCTAGTACCTTCAAAACTGTGACAAGTGCTCTTTAGCACAGTTACAAAATCCTTATACTTGAACTTTCTGTAGTACGGACAGCATGACCAAGGAACGTGCAAATTTACACACAATTCACAGACAAAATGAAACTCATTTGGACACCTGTCATACCGAAATGACTTCGTGTTTTGCGGTTCTTCCAAGAGTGATAGTCTGCAACTTAATAATGGTCACCTTCGAAAGCTAAAAAAGAATGAATGGCAGTGAAGACAAAAGATGGCAACCACGTGATACAGGAAATCCTGAAGTACATTCAACTTGCTTCTCTTCAACACTGCATCGAATTTTAATTAAACTTTACATAGAAAATAAATTAATTCTCCTCTCGAGTAAAATCATTTATGAATGCAGACACCTTCACTTTGTTCTTACACATAGGCATACTTTGCGGCAGAATATTTCATACAGTTTCTCTTAGCGGCACATTATAAACATTATAAGTGTTAACGCAAGAAGCGAAAATCTCTTTTCGCTTTATGCTGTATAGGATTCACGTGAGGTGTGTTTTTGGGTATATGTACAATAGGCAATTTAACAGGAGAAATATTTCGGTGCACAGAGATGAAAATCTAATTATAGGTTTTTAGACAATAACGGTTATAAACATAAATTCTAATCATCACTTAACGGTACACAGACAGCTGTAAATAACTTCATTTGTCCAACTACAAAAGAAAGGTTAGCTACTCTTTTAATGACCCTTGTGTTGGAAGCTAATCTACTTGACATTTCTAACTATAGTTTTAACAACGTGCCCTTGTCAAGGATCAGTCGCCTGTCTGCATCAGTATAATTACTGTTTATTCCGCCACATGAACAAAATGAACAGACATATATTGATGGCAGTGTTCAATGTTAGTGAATGTTAGAACAAACAGTACACACAGTTACAAGTTGCCGTTGAGAGTTGCTAACTAGAGACTAGTAGGCACACATAGAGAGAATGCATGCCTGTTATTCTAAACTTTTTTGAGAATGTAAGGCCGTGCTGCAAGCCAAATACTCAGTCACCGAGATGTGTTCCCACAGCAGCGTGACTTGATAAGAACTAAGACACGAGTGTATTATTTGCCATACCTCTGAATTAAGTGAATACGAGTTTTTCAGGCATAAAGTGTTACCAGCAACGGACAACATTTTTCTCTTATCTGAGAGGAAATCATGTAACTGGTTTAGCGGATTTTGCCATCCAGCCATCAGAAACTTGGGTCAAACGGAGGCACATATTCTACGCATTTCATATACACAAAAGGTTCAGTGGAAGGAGCAAACAAAAGGAATTTATGACAGTAGAAATCACAGTTCCTTCTGAATACAGATATGAATATAACATTGTAAGGATCTCGTTTGTGCTTCCATTTATATAATGGCTTTGTTCGATGAAAATGCTAATTTTAAAATATCGTGGGGCGTGATTTCCATTACATTACGCTCGTTCTATATTGTTACTCGCACAGAAAAGCTATTCATTCCTATAACGTAATCAATATTCACCAACCCTGAAACTACGATTCCAGGAATCTGAATACGTATGTTATCAGAACCAGCATTTTAGTTACCTTCTGTGTCGTTCCACCAAACAGAGCACTGTGTTCTCTGTTTGGTGGAACGACACAACCAGGCCCGACACAATATAGTGTTTGTCATTTAAATGAGCAGGAGAGTGTACCGATACAACAGAACGGGATTCACATATTGTGTAAATTTATCAGTTATGGTAACTGTATAAAGAACAGTTCATACACTTCCTGTTTACATCATTAAGGATTAAGCAGTTTTGACTGCTGTGGTTCAAAATATACGTAATTCTTAAGATTACCTTTAAAGAACCTAGAAATATAACAAGTACAGCCTTTATCAGGTTTTGAACCTTGTTAAGATGTTAAGATACACTCTGTATCTAATCCGAGATGGAAACCGAACTCTTCACGACTCATGACGAATTCAACTGACATTCAAGGCTTCTCTTTCTTGACCTATTTTCCACAGAGCACTCCACGGAATTCCCCATTATACCTTGCTGTTTCGTTACACAGATTCCACCCATGGTGCCTGCAACGCAGTGCGGCCTAAGGTTCCCATTTTCCGAGTTTCCTTACCTTCTTCAACAGACGTCCGATAACATACTTTGAACAACAGCTGCCATTCCGCTGGCGGCAAACATTGGGTTTTTGAACCGCGCAGGGAGATTTCCTTGATGTTGCGAAGGACTGTTATGCCTCCAATCTGAGGCCGTTGAACGGGGCCAGATAAATGCTGACAATTTCAGCACTCACCTAGATCACTTTAGCTACACTTAAGATGGAGGCAGTACGTTCCTCCGAAACGTCGGACCTAAACACAAAGACAATAAGGTAAAACTTCATGAAACAAAACTGTATACAATAAAATATCACTTGCATTACCAATTTTTATAATAATACTTTGGATTCCTGGACCATTTGGTAATGATTTTGAACTGTATAGATTAACTGCGTCGAATATTGGGATTCCCGTAAATTATAAATTGATAAAAAAAACGCACAAGAAAAAAGTTACGATCTAATCGCAAGTTATAATGCCAATTTGCTTTATGTCAAAATGACGAAAAATAATGAGATGCGTTGGTGAAAATGGTAGGCCTCCAGATCGAGCATGTGATCAGCGAGCTCTTGAACCACAAATAAAAACTTCTAACTAGTTAACGAATGATAACAAAATTTTAGAAACAATATTACGTTCGCAGCGAGAGAAAGACATGTCTCAAAATAATGTCATATTGGACGTTACTTTCCAACACATTCCAACAGATTTGGAGCAAGTAACAAGAGCAGCTGCAAATTTAATGAAAATAGCACTGTGCAAATATCTGAGCAAGAGAAAGTTATAGAGGTTCGCATTAATCTGTAAGGAATGGTTAACTAAAGAGCATTCTTAATCCAAGCGCTCATCTACTTTGATACTCACAGAAACACGCACATTCTACATGTCGCTCTCTGTGTTTGTATAGTACCGTCCCTTCTAATAGCTCAGAGCGCCGATGCGATATACGTACTGTACAGATCTGTCTACACAGTCCAACCATAACTCATACACAGCAAACACAGCAAACGTAATTTAGTGTTCAAAATTCAATGCATTTTACAGCTCACTACTAAAATCTAACGGATTTAGACCGGATAACGTTTAAAGTGATAAGTGGTAATACTGTGGTCAATTAGGGTAATGAAGAAAAAGACTTCGTGCCAAATTCATTCCTATACTGTACTGTACATACTGCACGATAACGACAGTGGAAAGGAAAGTGTGGATAAAATGTTGCGTGCCTCAATCGGTTTATATTTTGTGGTGAGTTGGTAGGGAGCGACGACTTGACTAGGAATATTTCATTTCAGTTTAGTCACCGTCATCTAGTGCGCTTACGTAAGAGTATCATTTCCTTTCATATAACGCCGGGGATCTGTAATTTGATAGTCTACAAGGATCTTAATACGCTGAGAATGGATGTTCAGAACCTCCCGCCCCCCAAAAACTGCATTAAATTTGATGTTCTCACAAAGGTAACTATTGGGATTAAGATTTTCTGGGAAGTGACATCTTGTGGACTGGGAGCAGGTACCATCGTTTCGGAAGTCCCTGCTAACGCATGTCTTGTAAGTAAAAAAATGGCGTAGGAGGTGGCGGACTCCTTCGAAACGTTGGCATATCTGTAGCATACTACATGGCGTCATATTATAGAAGAACTAATTCACCTCCCAGTATCTGCTGCACATAAGATCAGCGTTCAATTAACTAACAGTTCTCAAAATATTCTTAAACAAGACAGGCAATGAACGTATAAACGCAACATTAAGGACTTTATATTATAGCAAAACACAAATGGAGAAAGCAAAGAACGCTGTAGCCTTTATTTTTAAAGGTAAAGGATTGGGCTCTGGAGCTGGAAATCAGCTACCTTGAATATTGCCTTTGGTTTACTCAGTAGAGCCAGGTTTCTGCCAACATACAAGCCGCAGTTTCAGTTTATACTTTTCCCTCACGTTTCAAATACACACAAGAAACTGGAAAAATCAATTTCTTCAGAATTTTAAAAATTATGTGGGGTGATAAAAGTTTCAGAACTGAATAATAACATCAATAAAAAAAACTCAAAATTTCGCTGTGACAACAGAATTTTCTGCCACAATAATGTGCCAGCGAATCAACGCTAAATAATCCAGAGTCATTATTTCATCAGTCAGTTGTTATTTGTTACTTTCCAGCTGCTACTGCAATGATAACATAAGTAATGACTGTTACATGCTGCAATATTAACGCGTTACTGAAATGTTATAATGTGAGGGCTGATTGTTACTTACCGCAATGCTAATCTGCAGTACTCACTGTTAACAGGTTGAGTTCCGAAGTTTTGACGCTTTATTTTGCTCACCTACATGCAGCAATTTTTTTCATTGAAAAGCAAACAGTTTATCAGATTATCTAACAATCTGTCGTGTTTTTGGAAAATAAATGCTCACTTATTCTACCCCGAAAGTGAAGAGAGCAGCTGAGTCCGAAACATTCTAGGCATACTCATCTGCCAAACAACATACCAGTTCCAAAAAGATCGTAGTCTTTACTGCACTACGGTATTCCCGACAAGGCTTTCTGATACAGGCGAATCCAATCCACACCCTAACACACTGTTTCTTTTAAATTTAAGTTAATATTTTTTATGTATGACTGTTCCTCCCAATTGTCTCTTACCACAGGTATTCCGAAATTATACAAGGTGACTCTGTCGATAGAGGCCCCAAACTATTGTCTACAAATAGTTTGGGGCCTCTAGCGACAGAATCACCCTGTATATTAAAAGTATCAGGAAGTGTAAATCTAATACGAACATAGCTTATGCGTATATGCGTACCTTCAAACAAACAAGCAAACATACATACATACATAAACACATATATACACGCATGCATACATATATACATACACACATACATGCATCTAAAGACACACACACACACACACAAATACAATATCACCTGATGTGGTCTAGTCACACTTACAAAGTATAGGTATGGACAGCAGAATGGAAGTTGTTGAGAACCTATTCTAATCAAATTCCCTTACCTCGGATACAGACAGCACAGACTTTGATGATCTTGCAAGTTGCGTGAAACTGGTCTTCTTTAATTAGCTTTTGAGTAACGAGATGATAGTAAAACTAAGACAGTCTCCCCCGCCCCTCCCGCTCAACCGTCACTACCCTCGATCCGAGTGTTTCCCCTTACTACTGACAAAAACCCTTTTCAATGTAAAAGTCTTTTGTATTTGAAATCTCATTACATTTAATTACTCTGTGCAGAGATTTTAACGGGTGCATAGTTAAATTATCATTTGCTGCACCAGTCTACGGGGGTCGCATGTTTTTATTTTGGAATTAAATCGGTTCTCTCCCCTTGCTGTCCCTCAACTTTCTCCTTAGTCAAGTGTTTTGATAAATCTACAGAGGCTGCTGCGCCTTTCTAGACTGAGGAGCATGTAGAATTGGAGTTTGAAACGGAAGACCGGCATTCGATTTCAGACACACTGGTGTAGGCCTTTGTATCCACCATCAAGCCTGAAAATTAACCCGAATTCAATAATTTATTTTAAAGCAATAGATTAACAGCGTTCAGGGTACGGACAGCTGGCGGGCTCCTATAAACGCGGTAATGAAACTTCGGGTTTCATAAAATGCGGGGAATTAATAAGTTAATGGATCTCAGAGCGAATTATTCTACTTCCTCCTTTAATCACTTCTGCTGGGATTTGATCACTACCTGGTGACACGTGTCTTTTTAAGTTTTTAATAATCATCTCAAGCTCAAAGACAGTGGGATCAGGCACTAGTGGCTCTGCTGTATGTATTTCTGTCTTATCATTAACCCCATATACTTTGAATATCTGATAGAAATGGTTCCTCCACCTAGCTAAAATACTGTTACAGTATGTAACCAAAATCACCCTTCTCATCCCTTACAATATTAGTTCTAGGCATGTAACACATCATATAATCACTGAAGCCCCTATAAAAATCTCCAATATTTTTTATCTTACAGACACTCCAACGTTGATCAAACTTAGCTCTCAGGAATTCCTTCTTTTTTTCTTGAAATGTCTACTGCCTTCACGTCTTACATTGTTTGTATTATCTAAATTGCTTTGGTTTGGATCTCATGACCACTGCATTTTAGCCTGCTTTCTTTATTCTAAAAATCTTGCACATTCTACATCACGCCATGGATTATGCTGCCTCCATTCATACAGACCTATACTCTATTTAGCTGAGGTTTTGATATTCTCTGCAATGTTTTTCCAAACCCTATTTATATCCTCGCTAACATTCAGTTTCTCCAAAGCTGCAAACCTCTTTGAAATCTTAATCTGATACCGTTTCATAACCTCCAACTCCCTAAGCTTCTTGAGATTAAATCTTGCCACATCAAACTTATGCCGATTATTTTCTTCCAATCTTTCCCTAACTTCTGCAAACACCAGAACAGTGATCAGTATCACGGTCAGCTCCCCTGAAAGATCGTACATCGAATATACTCGCATTCCATCTCCTGTCTACCAATACGTGATCAATCTGATCATGAGTCTTCCCATCAGGAGAGGTCCAGCTAAACGTATGAATGTTTCGGTGCGGGAACATCGTACTCTCAAAAACTATAATTTTGGTGTGGCAAAGTTTACTGTTCTAACATTATTATCAGTATTATCCTGATGTAGACTATTATTCCCAATTATCGGTTTGAAAATATACTTTCTCCACAATTTTTCATTCAAATCTCCTAAGAGAATTTTCATATGGTACTTATAAAAATGACTGCAAACCTGTACTGACCCTGAATAAAAACTCTTTTTTGAATTATCACTTTCTCCTTACTCGATGCAAGTACATTCAAAACAACGATATTACACCACCGACCTCTCAGAATTATATATGACATCCTATGACTAATAAACTGTACTGTCTTAACCGCTGATACTATTCTGCGGTGTACAAAACTCTTGTTCCTGATTGATGATTTTCGTTTCATTTCAATAAAAAAAATATAATCCCCTGCTTTCACAGTGCCCCCTTTGTCCCATCTAACCCTCTGTATACCCATTAAATGTAATTTATAACTCGCCAATTCTCTGGCTATTGTAATAAGTGACTCTGACGCATACAGGCTCCTTACATTCAACGTACAAAATCTCATGTCCCTTTACCATTGCTTAGGTTATACGTACCAAGGGATCAATCAAGGCCCAAGACACAAGCATCTGTTTTGTAACAAGGCCAGGTTTCAGGATGAGGATTTGTTTGCACCTCGCCGAAACCCGAATTTGGAGTAGCACTCTTTGTCAGCTATCCTCAACTGCTCATTCTATATATGTGCAGCTACCTTGCATTTTAGAAACCGTTTCTCCATCCGTAACCTGAGGACAGGCCTGCTTGGTAACAGGGACCAACTTATCTTGGCATAATATTATTATATTATACATGTTTGGCTACATGTTTTGACCAATTTTAAGGTCTCTGTCAGGCCATTCGAAAAACATAAAATTCGAATCATAATTGCAACCAGTATTTAAGGGTGAGATTGAACTCTCAGTTCACATTAATAAAATTTATAAGATACAAACCTTAAAAACAATTAAATATTAAAGAATTTTAAGTAAAAAATGTCGGTATTGTTACTTGTTGTCTTTCTTAAGTAGCGGCGTCTATTTATTGTCATGTGTGATGGTATGTGGGACGTATTCGTTGGTATGTTGACATGAATTGTTTGTGGGTATAATATGTACATTCGGTCTTAATCTTTAGGAATTTGTTATATTTCTGGTGGTTGTTGTTTTAAGACGTCACCTTCCAACAACCAGCATGGCCTGAAAATGACCATATAATTGGTCGAACATGTATTCACACATTTATAAAATTGCTTGTGTTGATGGTGAATACTGTTTTATAAAGGGAAACTCGCTGTTTATTGTAGTAAATGTACAGATAAAAGCATTCCCTGTACAGGCCTGGATAGACCCTATGGGATCCCGGCGTATAAGCTTCCAGAATTTCTAGACAATCGGCATATGAAAGTGGAAAGTTTGTCAGGATAACTCTACACATCCCTAGTAAGATGCAGTTCGTTGTATAACACAAATTCGCAATGTGCAGACAGCTGCTGCGCACAATTACTACATAGGCTTGCAGTATTAACAGTGGTATCATGAATTAACTTGGGAGCAAACTATCCCTACTGTACTAATACGTCTGACTATTCAATACCTTTCGTGCTTCTGGGTGATTTACCCTCAGGCACCAGACTGGTTTAAGAAACGGAACCTGCTTTTTAGTTCATTTAACAATGCCCATCCAACTGCGCAGGGTACGCGGATCTTTTGCAGCACAATTCACGTCTAGATAATTTTTATTTACAGTGGTCCCTTGATATTTAAATATAATATATTCATTAATCGTAATTATATGAAGTCCAAAGATTATCTTGGCGAGGATGGGAACTTTGTCCTTGTAAGGCCCAAGAAAGGCATATGGGGGAGTGGAATTATAGCTTCACTCACTTTGTACCTTTTCACCAAATCGCGGTGAATGGTCATTATCATGTCTGGGAAAAGGTTCCCCTGGTGTCACTGAACAGGTGGCCGGTTGGGTTTTAGGTTCGGTCTGAACGATTTGGAGTGAAGATCAGTCTCTTGCATTTGACCGTAACCAAGCAACAATTCCTCGGACATCCAGCCTACTGCATAGTCACAACAATGACTACGCTATCCCAGTTCGCAGTAATGAAAGAAAACAAGTAATTAATACTGCACACACGATCAGGATATTAGCGAATGAAATTTTCAAAATTAATTCAATGAAAAATGTGCACCAGACCGTCGTATTAAGAGAATTTTTAAAAACACAAACCATCTAAAATATATCCACTGAACACGTGCCTATACTTGTGACTGTAAGTATGGCGTCCAATGTCTAAACGCTTGCAAATGACCAGTTGGAATTTCAAAGGGGACATTTGATAAAATGCAACTCAAGATATGATAGTTGAAACTATTTTATTTTGTAGATCCAACATTATAAAACCATTTCGGACACTCGTTTAGAGCTGGTGTACATATCACTAACTAAAAAAATCTTTGGTCAAAACGCGACAGAATAACGACAAAGTTATCATCTCTCAGGTCATTTTATAGCAGGCCTACTGCAAGAAGGGCAATTCATGTACCACAGAGGTTCGTGCGTGCAACCACTGTTGCAGTGGAAAAGCAATAAGTATTATATTTTCGGAAAGGGCGTTTGTAGACTAGGGTATCGAGCCTGCAATGCCCACGCGTCATATTGTCATCTACAATATATTTCCACATTCTCTCATAAACGGTACGGTTTTCGAAAAAGAGTTATGTACATAAATGTGTATTTTGATGTTCTCTAGAACTTTTATCTGTAACATTTCTAATACGAATGAGAAATTAAGGAGATATGATCAAAAATGAATATTGGTCTTCATGTAAGATACTCACTATTCTTGTCAGATTTAATGAAACTTGAATTTTCTCGACAGATTTTCTAAAAATAATCATATGTCAATTAAAATCCTTCCATTGGGGCCGTGTTGTTCCATTCGGAAAGACAGGCGGACAAAGATGAAAAAGCTAATAGTCGCCTATCGAAATTTTACAAATGCACCTAAAAAGACGCCGTCATATAACGGGATTAATATTTTCATTACAATGGTTGCTAAACTGATTCATTATTTTCTGCTATTATGTATTACGTCCTTGGAAACTTTGGATCATCAACAATGCGTTTTCCTACAACTCCAATTCTGAGACTCACAGAAAACATGAAAAATGCGGGCATTTTTAATGAGCCGTGTACATTTTTTCACATCACATATGATAAGATCCTTTATCCCATAACCACCGGAAGGCTACCGGTGATGGACGGAAATAACGTCGACAAAACCACAGGAATGTACACACGCTACCAACATATGCAGAAAATATGGCCCGCGAGATACTTTCTTTTTCTCCGTATTTTAAAAACGAAACCCCGATAACTTCAGTGTTAATTCCGTCCATCGGACAGCTGCCATCTATCTGGTAGCAATATCCTGCACAACTCTATCGTAACCGTCGCAACCCGGTAGCTGCGAAAATCCCTTTTTTGACGTCTCACATACTGAACTCTGCAGGTACTCTACATTGGCAAACCGGGTGTATTACTGAGTCATACGACAGGCATTACGGCAGATGCAGAGATGAATTGGAATGAATGCTGAAGGAATACGTAAAATTGCTCTGGAAGTATCATGCCAGAGTATATTTGCAGTAGATAAGGAAATCCGTTTCAGATTACAAAATGTTGACAAGCTTCAGGATGTTGTTACATAAGTCATTTTGAGTAAGAATTGCTAGAACAACATATCTCCTATTATCGACAGTTACATCGCCACGAAAACTTTAATTATTCCAAGATAATGTACGATACACTATGGTATCAGTTCTTATGAACCTACTTCACGCTTTCTCCCAACACTGGCAAACACTACAACCTCCTTCACCCCGTTTCCTTCTACGGAATAAGTAAATATAACACCTGTAGTGCAGTTAATTGCTGGTCTGACACAAGGCTACGTATTGTCACAAAAACTCACTTTCAGCTCCGACTTAGAGTTAAACTTTGCGCCGAATCATTGGGCACCGCCTCACTGGACCCTAATAATTGAAGACGGTATGAGTGCCGTTTGTTACCCGAATTACGTTTACACCTCAGAGCCATTTTTGCTGCAGGTCAAGGTGAAGAAGGTTGTTTCAACGCATGTTGTACCACCTCATATTAGCCGACAAGTAACAAAAAGTTACTTATATCGCCATTATCCTAAATACTGGTTTGGTCGTTTCGGCCCACAAGCCTGACTTGTGACGTCAGCAGATCTCACATCGCTTTACCACTTCCTTTGAAAGCGGCACATGAAGGACATTGCCTCCCAGCAAACATCGCAGACAAGAGAACAATTGCACAGAATCATACAGTCCGCTGACCGCATAAGGGGATACAATGAAATTATACTCTTGCACACGTGCAGAATTATGCGTAAACAGAAGGTCATTTTGTAAAGTAACCAGTAATATAACCGAAATGTGACTTTCTATGACGCTATCTAGACAAAATGTTTTTCCACATGCTGTATCATAAGTACATAAACTAAGACACCTAACACGTTAACAGTATGAAATAGAGATGTAGTACTTCTGTTTTATTATGTGACGGATAATTTTGTTTTGAAGTTTTGCCTACAGTAGGATTATACTTAACTGCAGCCTTTGTTTTGTGATGTCGTCATACACATACTGCACAGCAAGTGAAGACTTAATGGATATCTTTCTATTATGTCAGTATCTGACATAAATTTATGTGCTGTTGTCACACACATGTTGTACCATAGGTTAAGTCTCAATGGATCTTTCTTGTATGTTGGTATCTGACATATAATGTTATATTTTTTTGTACAGTCTTATAAAACATTTGTACTGACAAGTTTCCGGTCCCACAGTAAAATGCTCGTGGCAGCATAACGGCTGAGAATTGGGCTTTTGTTAGTACAGTATTTTACTCAAAATGACTCATATAATAACATTCTGAAGTTCGACACATCTTATGCGAAACATCCTTATGTTCTATTTCAAAGCATACGAAGAGGTGTGTTCGTGTGTGTTCATGTTCATGACAACACCACAAACTTCATATAGAATACAGAAAAATGAAAAAGTCGTAAACTAATCACAAAAAAGGTATAAAAATACGTCCTTTAAATTAGAACTCTACAATAGGATCAAGTTAGCTTATACAGGGTGTCCCAGGAGGAAAGGACCTAACTTCGGGAGAGTGTTCCTTAGGTAAAACTATACCGATATAACCCAAAACACCTATATCCAAAGTTCAATGGTTACGGAGATATTGGCCAG
>Ga0136643_10009494_pt1 | contig 14317 bp, 7 predicted proteins | sample TergutLab28metaG_FD_96883 | JGI IMG/M metagenome (GOLD analysis project Ga0136643, IMG submission 96883) | Labiotermes labralis P1 segment gut microbial communities from Petit-Saut dam, French Guiana - Lab288 P1 (version 3) (version 3) | ecosystem: Host-associated > Arthropoda: Insects >... | reverse complement strand
GGCCCAGGATAGGGACAGGTGGCGGACGCTTGTGAGTACGGTAATGAACCTTCGGGTTCCATGAAATGCGGGGAATGTCTTGACTAGCTGCAAACCAGTTAGCTTCTCAAGAAGGACTCTGCACCATGGAGTAAGTAAGTAAGCAAGTCCATACTACCTCCTCCTAAAATATTCACTATTCTTCCTGAAACACTCTGTATATATTTTTTTCTTGCCATGAAAGTTGATATTGTTAACAGACTTTTGGCTAAATACGCTGACGTTGCATCTTTCTTGTGACGTTCGTAATGTTTTATTCGTGTTACAATTATTCAGTCATCGTCGTTTGTGGGAGGTTATTTTCAGAGAAAGGTGACTGTATGATGCGTATCTGTTTCATTGTTTTGTCAGCTTACATTTTCTTATTTATGTAGGTGTATACATTTTCAGTTATTCCGCTTATGTGCGAAGCTACATCACCAACCCCATGAAATCATAATCATTTTTTACTTCGTTAAACTACACCTAGACTATAGTCATATCTGGAGTGATGTGTCTCACCTAAGATTGTACCTGACTTCTGTACCACAGCCGTATCACTGGCGGGCCCTAGATGGCCTGACATGAAAGTCTTGTTTGAACAAGTCCGTGACGTTGCCACATCCAGCCACTATGAAAACAGTAAAGCGATCATGCTCCAGGTACTTTCTCTGCATTTACAGACACTCCCCGACTTATGCAATAGTTACGCTACCAACCGGAGGCTCTGGTGCAAGTCCAGTTTTAAGCAAGTTGGATGTCAGTAATACATACGGTAAACTATATAGTAAGGGGTTTCCTTGAAATCCACACTCCACACTGGATCCCGATCGGCCGCAGCATGACCGCCCCGTCGTCTGTGTTATCGCCCAGCAGTATTCTTCCGCCACCCTTTTTCTCAGTGCGCTTTCATTCCCATAACGGAAAATGATGCGCTTTTTTTTAAAATGTTATGTTTGCTTTTTTTTTTTAAATCGTTTAAGTTTGAAGTTGCGTAACTTGAAAATACTTAAGTCAGGAAGTGTCAGTAAGTACATTCTCCCGAAATGCGAGCAGTGTGTGCTGGCTGGTCGGTTCAGGTGCAAACTACGTTCTGTGAACTCCGTGGCTTACAGTTCATGGGCCGGGGGGGGGGGGTTGCTGGGATAGCGTAGTGTATGCATAGTGACATGCAACGGGCTGGACTGTCCGGGGTTAGAACCCCGAGCCGGATAAGAGGTGTTTTGTTCTCTATACACCCGTACAGACTGGTACCGGGGCCCACCCAAACTCATTGACAATGGGTAACTGAGATTTTCCCGGGGATGAAGCGTCAAGGACGTGGTTCTGACCACCCACTCCCATCTAGCACCGAGGTTAAAGAAAAGGTGCTTTCGTGGCAGGTTGCAGGAGACCTCTTTCTTTGCAGTGTATGGTACATTTTAAACTCTTGGACAGGAAACCGTAATGGCCTTGTCCAAGAATTATTCAAAATACTCTTAGTATCATATATATACACGCACACACACACGTCCCATCATTATTGAGTTTTTGAATTTTGTACATCTCCTGGAATTTAAAATAAACAAAAAAGTGTTCTGGTGACAGGATCAATACCTAGCCACAGGAAAAATAGTAAGGGAAAGCTCCAATAAACTTCTGCTCCAGCAGATTGTAATACGTTTTAATTTGGGCCAAACAATCCCAGCAGGGTAAAGAGAAGATCCAGATCGGTTCTGGGGCCCACCCAGTGGGTACCGGGGTTCTTACCCGAGGGTAAAGTGGCCGGGGAGTGATGTGACCTCCATCTATTGCAGAGGGTAAGAAAGTACAGAGCTGTAACTCTGCTCCCTCCATACGCCTTCGTGGCTTGTGCAGGAACAAACTATCCTTCCAGCTTTTAGCACTGGAATTTTAATAGGCAGTACTGCGATTAATCGATCAATTAATCTCCGTCATTAACCTTCGCCGGTTAAACTCGTGAGAGCATTAATGGTTTAGATGTTCAATAAATTTACTCCTATCCATCCGAAGTCGAAATTCTGGTTAAGGGCTTGCTCCGTGGGCTGAAAGAGACGCGTATATATCCGGAACTTTGGACAGCACTGCGAGCTAGCAAGTGGGTTTGATTCGTGTCGCTTATTTTGTGATTAACTAAGCACACCATGTTTGTATGTTTGACACTTTTTGATAACACGATGCACGTCTGTAAGTGGCATGTATTGTTAGCGAGCCGTGACGTCCGGCCCACGTGTACATTTTTATTGTTGTGCATCGTTTTGTGATGCCTGCATGACTTGCATTACGTGGGACAGTTCGGTGTTCATCCAAGTGGCACCACGCTGCAGCACACTACGTGGTTCTAGTAGCCCAGAACAAGTGTTAAGTAAGTAGAAGGAAAGAAACAGGAAGAAGGAAAGCGAAAGCTACGTAAATCGCGAGAAGCGGAAATGCTTTCCAGGGGCACAGCTAATTTTTTGCTTTCTTTGTTTCCAAAGTCCTGTGCTACAAATCGGAAGATCGCTGGTTCGATCCCAGCTGGTGTCAGTGAATTCTTCATTGACATAAAGTCCTTCCGATCGCACTATGGCCCTGGGGTCGACTCAACCTCTAACGTAAATGAGTACCAGGAGCATTTCCTGGTGGTAAAGGCGGCCGGTGCGTAAGGCTGACAACCTTACCACCATCCTGTGCTGTTGTCATGAAATCTAGGAACCTTAAATTCGTGGAACCCTCTGGGCCTGTCCAGGCCTGTAACGGGACTGATTTACCTCTTACCTGTTTCCAAAACCATTAGAGCCGTCAGATTTGGGGCCCACCCAGCCTCCTAAATGGGTACCCGGGTTCTCTTCCGGCGACAAAGCGACCGGAGCGTGATATTGGCCACTCATCTTTATCTAGTGCCTAGGTTAAGAATGAGGGGATTTACACTTGTAGTCCCCCTATATGCCTTCATGGTGTTGACACGGTCAACTTTTGCTTTACTCAGGCCCACGCAGTTGCGCACAGGCACAAATTTGATCACTCACTATGACAGGCTGAGGGTGTTTGAGAGAAGGTGATAGGCGAAAAGCGAGATTTAAGGTTAGCACAACGGTATTGATGAGTATTTAAGTCTTCCGGCAGGTTACACAACATCGACTGGTAAATATCAACATGTCGAATGATCGTCGCGCCTTCGTCTGACGAGTCAAGCAGTATTGGATTGGTCAGGAGGTACTAGAAGAGTGACTGCTTGAACCTGAGGATGGCGACACTACCGTTCTTCAAGAGGTCCGTTAGTGTTTACCAGTAGGAACGGCGTAACATCTTCTGACTAGGAGAATATGTGAAATTACGGCTGTGAAAGTGCGAAGAATGTGTAGAAAATTATGTAATGAGGAGCTTCATGGCTAAATTAAGAGTGGCGGTATATATAGCACGCATCGTGAAATGAGATATGAATACAAATGGGTTTGAGGGGAGACAAGTTTTATGAAATATAGGCGTGGATGGGAATGCGGTCTTGAAATTGATCTTAGAAGAAATGGGGTTGAGAGAATGGGCTGGATTGAGCTGAGTCAGGAGAGAGATTGCCTGATGGAATATCGTGGACATTGTGACGTGATTTTGGCTTCCACACAAGATGCGGATATCTTAACCAACTCTATAACTATCAGGTTTGTTTATAAAATATTCCGGCTGATTAGTGTAGGTCCAAATGAACAGAATAATAACATTGGGTTATGAATTGGCTTACCGTGTTTGGAGGCGCTACCATGCAAAGTACACCCAGTTTCCGGCGATTTTGAAGTGCTGAAAAGCTTGCACGTAGTCGTAGATCGGGGAATAAAATAAATTACACTAGACTGTATGTATGTGTGTGTGTGTATGTATGTATGTATGTATGTATGTATGACATAAAGATCCCGAATATTCAGGCATATAGAGGAAAAATTAAATGTAACCTCTTTGCCAAAAATCATATTTTGTAGCTCGCTGGGAAGAATTGAATTTGATCTGGATTTTATAGTTTTTAAATTTATTTAATGATTTTCAAACTCCTTAACATTCTGTATCGTAGAAACATGGTTTGTTTCAGGAATACAGTCGTAAACAACCTGTATGATTGTGATAAATAATAATAATATTAATAATAATAATAATAATAATAATGTAGAGGAGTCCCTGTACATGCATGGACAGGCCCTGTGGGTTCCAGGAGGTTGAGGCTCCCAGATTTCAAGACAATCGGCACATGTAGGTAGTAAGGTTATCAGCCTTACACACCGGACGCCTTTATTCCCCAGGAAATATTCCTGGTACTCACGTCTTTTATAAACTGATCGACCCCAGGGCCATAGTGCGGCCGGAAGGATTATGTCAATGAAAAATTCCATTTACCCAGTGGGGAATCGAAACCGCGACCGTTCGGCTTGTAGTGCAGTGCCTGAACCAACTGCGCCACCGCGTGAGTAGTAGTAGTGGTGGTGGTGGTGATAATCACGATGATGATAAAGTGATAAAAACAACGAAGTAACGGATCTGATGGTATACAAAGCTCTGCCTTAAGAAAGTCTGTTGGAATTCTGCTTCGAAGTCCACCTTCGTAAATGTGACTTGGACTACGCTGAATGACACGTTCTTTATGTGAGCTGAATGGAGCTATCACGGACGTATTAATAATAATCCTCGCGACAAAAATAAGTTTGTCGTACCGCGGTTACATGTGGACATTTTCTTAAGTCACTTCTTTAAGGTTATTGATCTCCGCTTACTGCCTAGCAGTAGTTCGTGAACAGTCACCTAGGAAGAAGCCTCACGACAGTATCGAGACTGCTTATGTGAGAGGGACTGTAAGGGCGTTAGGGACTTCAGCACCGAAGGGAAAGGGGAAAAACCACGTTGATGACGAGCGGAGGCCGTGATGACACATCAGCTCCACTGTATCCACTGTATTGATTTATTCTTCATCAGTGTGTTGCGTCCAGTAATTAATTCTGAGATAATGAGTGTTTTAGATACGCCGCTGGATTTCTTGGATGTGGGATTAGCCCATCGCAGCAGCATTAGCATCAGTAGACATCACAAGAATATAAAGACAAGACGTGTATATTCCGACCCAACAGGTTAGTGTGGCGATGAGGCATTAGAAGGGCATTCATGAAGTGCAGGGTTTGAATTTCGGTCGGTTTTCTTGTCTGGAACTTCTCCCAGCCTTGCTATGTTTCGCCAGATGATTGCTCAACCGGTACCTTCAGTAAGCCACGACAATTACACTTGTCCAGTCTCTCCCATTCACCGTTCACCATTAATCGCATTCTCCCCAAATCCATCTGCACTGGGTTATAAGCCTTCATTCAATGCGTACCGAGTCTTGTTTGCCCAGGGACAAAGCGGCCGAGGGCTTGAAACTGACGCACTCTCCTTCATTTAGAGCCTGGATTCAAATGAAGAGCAATACCTCTGCCTTCCTTGCATTACTTCATATCATGCACAGGGACAATTGTACGTTTGTAGGCATTTTTTACGAAGTGAAAGAAGGGCGCCTTATGTGGAGACCACGTCTGTGTGTTCGTCTGTGACTTAATATCGCCGACTACACAATTCTCTGGGCTGTCATGGAAGTCCTTGTCGGGGTGACTAAAAATTCGTTTTGCCTTCGAGAGTTTCGTGAAAATCGGCCCTGTGGCAGTCGTTCTCTAATTAAATGCGTAATTGAATTTCTACCCGTACTTCCCACAATTGTGACCTATTTAGGTGAAATCCGGTATTAGGAATCTGCACGTGTGTGCTTCGTGAATGTCGGCTCAGTGATAAGCATACTTAAAAAGCGTAAAGGAAATTTTGTCCGTGTTTTGTACATTTTTTCTTTCGAGTTACAAAAAATTCAGTACATAAAATGTCAAAAAATTTATCGAATTTTGATGAGTTCCGTGAAAATCGGAGGAAATGAAATCCTTGCCGTACTTAGGGGCATACATTAACGTATATCCGTTCTTTTTACATTTATTATCTAATTTGGGTGAAATACGATTTAACATGTGGTCACAGAATACTGTCGAAAGCTTTGTGAAGTTCGTGAAAATCGCAAAGAAGGCCATACTTTTCTTCTGGGTGTAAATGAAATTGCATTTAGGCGTGTACCATGAAACCGTATGGTATTTGGGAGGTAAAGAACCTCTTCACAGTGTTTGTATACTTCCCCACCTTTTGCAGTCTTGCTTTGGTTTAGACCTGCAGCTCATATATCATCACTGTTTATTCCAAAGTTATTCGAACCCGCGATTACAGTGTGCGAGAGGGGAGGTTTAACTCCAACCATTATAAATCTGGGCACTCTATGGAGGAGATTCACGTACCGATCGTTGTACCCCGGGGAAAGTGTCACCGGTATTCACAGGACTATTGTTATTGGAGTAACATGTAGCCTTTGCTGACGTCTCAATACGGTTTGCTGTAATAAATGTCTCGAGGATTTTGTGTCATTACTAGTGTCGTATCATTTTCGAAAGGCAAATACTAAGGAAGATATTTGTTCCTGTCGATATTGACAATGTTTGGAGAATACGAAACAACATGGAGATTGATAAATTAACAGAAAATGCAGATATAGTGAGATTCATCAAGGCACAAAGAATCAAATGGCTGGGGCATATGCAACGAATGGACCAAGCAAGACCAACTAGGAAGCTATTAGATTGAAAACCCGTGGGAACTAGACCAGTAGGAAGACCAAGACAACGATGGCAAGAGGATGTTATGGAAGATCTTAAAAAGCTGGAAGTTAAAAACTAGAAGGAAATAGCTAAAGATAGAAGAAATGGGAGAGACTTGGCTGAGAAGGCGAAAACTCACAAAGTGTTGTAGTGCCAAATGATGATGATGATGATGATGATGACTAGTGTCCTGTGATAATAAGTTGCAACTGTAATTTCAGCATGTAACAGTCCCATTACAAGCCCGAGGTGCCCAGAGGGTTCCAGGAAGTTAAGGTTTCCACTTTCACTGTTGCACCGTGCATATTGATTCAATTCACTTTATTTTTTACCAACTTATGCACTTGTATATCAGTTAATATTAATGCTAATACTTTAAAATATTGAAAGATAAACTATAAAATTATTTTAAAAACTCCGACATGTTTCGGTTTTCTTTATAAAACCATCTTCAGGGAGTCTTCTGTGCCTATTAAAGTTACTTGTTATCTGATATTACCGTTGAGGTAATAATTTAATAAATAATTTTATAGTTTATCTTTTAATATTTTAATATATTAGCATTAATATTAACTTATATACAAGTGCATAAGTTGGTAAAAAATAAAGTGAATTAAGGTTTCCAGATTTCGTGACAACGGCACAGGATGGTGGTGGTAGGTTGTCAGCCTTACGCACCGGCCGCCTTTACCCCCAGGAAATACTCCTGGTACTCATTTCTGTTAGAGGCTGGGTCGACCCCGGGGTCATAGTGCGATTGGAAGGATTATGTCAATGAAAAATTCCATTGATACCATCGGGAATCGAACCAGCGACCTTCCGATTTGTAGCACAGCGCCTTAACCACTGTGCTACCGCGGTCCCCATTTCATCATGTAGTTGTGTGTAGATCGTGCGCCTGTAGTTGTCGGCATTGCTGCGATTAATAATGAACTTGGGTAAGGTAGTTAGAATAATTAAAAATACCTCATATTTTGCAAAATGTATGCACGCATGTTCATAAGCATCCAGGAAGCATTCAACAAAATTAATCTATCCACATATTCGTTAATACGTCACTGTTTTTTCACTGTTTCCGAAATATTTGAACTTTTTAGCAGTTCGGAAGAACTTCTTAGCCATCTGTTATCGCGAATTTGCATTAATTTTTTTTTCGTAATGAGGCTTGTACATGTAAACGTACCTACAGCGTGTTTCTTTTATCACCGCATCGAACACGGCAGCTTTATCGCATAGAAAGCCTCCGCCGGTATACTTCGTGACAGCTGCGGTGGTCGGGATGGGGATTATAGAAACACAGCGCAGTGTTAACTTCGTTTTCTTACAAAATGTACCATTTACTAATCTCCAACAGATTTTATGCTTTGTGTGGAATTTTTGTTTTTGCGTAGTTGTTAATATGGCGTAATTTAACGAGCAACCAATGAAGTGTCAAGTATTTCTTGTAATCTATTAAACTAGTGTTTTTCTGATGCTAGACCCCGGGATTTCGCAAGGTGAAAATAAAAAAAAAATACACAGTTTTCTAAACTAATGTTAAATTGTTAATTTCTTTTGTCTCCTACATTTTTCGAAGCTCGTGGGTTCATCCTCAGAGAGACAGGTGTTTATGCAGTACGATATGTTTTACGTGCATGGGTATGAGCAGTCTGGTGGATAGGAGAGTGTGTTCGAGACCAGACTGCTCACACCGACTTATGTAAAACATCTTGTGCATACACAACTGTCTTCCTGAGGATGAACCCAAGAGGTTCGAAACATGTAGGAGACAATAGAAATTAAAAATTAAATATTAATTTATAAAATTGTGTATTTCGTTGGTTTGCGTTGTGTATCAAAATGCACGGTACAAAAAACATAAAATTCGTCAAAATAAGGGCACCTTAAGGAAATTCCTTTGCAGTTTAAAAATGTTAATTCAAATATGATTATAAAATTTAGGTAAAGCAATTTTAATTTCATTTGAGCATTTCTTTGAGCAAACACTTTAGAAGTGTTGTCGCACCAGAAAAAATAAAATAACCATATTTTGAAAACATTTATATTTTTTGTGGGACAACTACTCGTTTTAGGGTTTATTTTTCTTGTACATGAGATGTGATTTTTAGTTATAAATATGAAGGATTAGTGTGTTGATTTGTGATCGTTGTTTAAGCTTTCTTTATTATTATTATTATTACTCAATTATTATACCAACCACTGCACATATATAACATTTATAAAATTTACACCTTAAAACATTAAAAACGCTCCGACATGTTTCGGTCCTAGGACCATCATCAGGGAGCTATATCGTCCTTGCTAAAGTCACACTATAAAAAGTCACATCAATTTCGCTGTATCAGTTGGGTATTGTGGCAGCATGCCGTGTTGTGTAATGTTATGTTGCGAAGAGTGCCCTGCTACGGATGTGGATGCACATCCGTAGCAGGGCACATGTCGGAGCGCTTTTATGTGTAAATTTTATAAAAAAAATTATATATTTGCAGTAGTTGGTATAATAATTGAGTAACTCGACAACATGCACGGTGTAAAAACGAAAATTTATTATTATTATTGACACTTATTTGTGGTCTCGATTTCATCTTCATGTATAAGAAGGTTATCAGGTAGTCCGCGAAAGTTTTTCGACAGCGATAGATTTCCGTGATCAAATCGAGTTTGAAAACACTGTGTTAAACAATTGTAGCTTTAAAATATCAATAATATTCATATTTTAATTATGGAATAAAATCGAAGTAAAAGAAAAACATTTTCTCCCCCAAGTGTGCAGGTAAATGCTGATGTCTTTACTGTCACATACCTTTATTTTGTGTTACAACTTAGTAATAGATTTTCCTGCGTCAAATAGCCTTCACTGATACTAATACGCGCGCGCGCGCGCGCGCGCGCGTGTGTGTGTGTGTGAATATCTTTAGTGGACAATAAATTTTGAAGTCTGGCAACATTTAGGTAATTTTGAAAAAAACTCTTCGACTCTCTTATGCTTTAAAACTCCTTGGCTAATTCCGTCTCTGTTTAACGAAGCTTCTCAGCTTCCGCGTTTCGCTGTATGATCGTAGCAGTTGTTAGCGGTGTTGAGTAACGTTATGTGCAGAGTTCGTTTGGTTTCAAATAAAAAGTGACGAGTGGTAAGTCAAGGGGATAGTGAAAGCAAATGACTGTGTTGCTACCCTCCATATAGAACAGAGAAACTGGGGAAACTCATGGAAATAGAACAGAAATTTATTAGTTTCTTTGGCCATGAGGCCCGAGCGTGAAGCAAACCGCTCGCTTGTCTTTATTGGCGAGGTTAAAACGCATGGAGATTTACTCTCGCAGCCCAGCCTGTTCGTGGCGTGATGCGGAAGTGTGGGGAATGACACCGTTACCGTTCTTCTGGCGAACGGACAGAGGTACCTACTAACTCCACCAAGTGGAGTCTTAATTGAGAAGTTGACAGTTTCTCAGATATTCAAGAAACTTCCCGTATTTTGTGGAACCTGAAATGTTATTGTCATGTTCACAAGGGCTCGCCACCGACCTCTACTATTAGCCAGATTAATCCAGTCCACACGGAGGAAGTAGTGACATGAGCGAGAGTTTGGTGATACAGTGTTTTGCAGTGGACTGTATCGTAAAGTCAGGAAGGGTTGCTCTGTTGAGACTGATGTCTACATCATCAGTCAGCGAATTTCACGTGGAAATTAAGTAGCTGGGATATTTTAATGGGTGGCGCATGGGCGGTGTGCGGCCCCACGTGGACAACGGACGGTCGCGATTGGTCGTTTCCAGGTCACGTGGGCTCATGGCGGGGGTGCGGAGGCTGTCTGCTGCTAATTGACTGAGTAACAGTCGGATAATCGCGGTGGCTGCTCAGTCAGAGTTGGTTTCGACGTTGTGGAAGATGGTGTGATGTGCATGCAGCGAGACAACGGGCTCGCTGGTGGGGTCGTAAGTAGACCCAAACTCAAGGCAATCCACTCCAAGCAGGCAGGCAGGCAATCCGCCCGAGTAGTTGTATGCGAAAAGGCGATCGTAGGAGGACGATGGCTCCAGCCAGCGTGCTGCTTGTCGCCCTGGTGCTGTCAGGGGTGCGAGGCTACTTCGAGACGTGGGGGCTGTCCGGGAGTCGCCCCACGCAGCCTACCTGTGTGGACATTCCCCGCAACATGAGTCTGTGTCACGGGATAGGGTACAACAAGATGCGACTTCCCAACCTTCTCGACCATGACACGATGGCAGAAGTCTCCCATCAGGCGAGCTCGTGGGTGGCCCTCAACAACATCCGTTGCCACCCTGACACCCAGCTGTTTCTGTGCTCCCTGTTTAGTCCCGTTTGCTTGGATCGTCCTATTTATCCGTGCCGGAGTCTCTGCGAGAAAGTCAAACAAGGCTGCGAGGGTCGCATGACGATGTACGGCTACCCCTGGCCGGAAATGTTCAATTGCAGTAAGTTCCCGCCGGACAACGATATGTGCATCGCCCCACAGTCGAACTACGACCCCAACAGCGGTGAGTACTGTTTTTTTTTTCCATGAAGTGTCGCTTCGATATTAACGCATCTACTTGTTTGGAGTTTCATCGCAAAAATAGGTGTTGGTATCCGAAGTTCTGCGGTAGCGAATGGCTTGACTCGTAGTTTCATATAAGCACTTGCGGACTGGACACCCCTTGACATTCCCATATTGACTGCAGAGACAGCTGTCCCTTCCCAGCAGCTCATGAAGTGACAGGGTGACACAAGTAAATGAATTGACTTGTCTCTCCTGCTGGGTCTTGACGAGGGAGCGTTTTGTATGTTTCACTTCCAAACCCCTAAACACAATTATTAGTCAATACTCCCATTAGAAAGGATTCAGCAGTATTTCCCCCCCACTGTACTACTCTGTCACACGTTTGTCCCAATAGTGAGTTGAAAGTTCAGCTGCTTGTCATCGCTGTGAGTCGCGACGACTTAGTAACTGAAGGTACATACTGCGAGCTGATAAACCGGGGTTCGATTCCTGGCAGGGGAAGGGAATTTCCTCTTCGCTGCCACGGGAAGACAGGAGGAAGGAATACACAGCACAAAATAACGGCCAACGAGATTCGAACCAGTGACCTCGTTGTTAGAGCGGCTGAAGTTCTCCCATGCCTTCGACGTTGCTGCCATTACGGTATCGACGTCTTTGATTTTTATGTCTGTGTAGTTCAATCATATGACGGACGGACAAACACGATTATAACGGATTAGCGAAGCAGGAATTCTCTTCTTTCAGAGCTCTTGTTTTTGATACAGGTCATTAATACTTTATAATCGACGTATTTATGTGTGAGATTTTTATTATGTGACGCTGCGTAAGCCCGCCGTAAGCGCTGTCATGTTCTGGTCCGTTTTGTTTTTACAAGCAACTTCATAATTTAAAAAAATTGAATAAAACTGCACCACGTTATATCCTGTGAATGGAAACAGTGAATATCAAATTATGGGTGAATGATATTTGCTCCCTGTTACAGAGTATGTGTACACTTGTGTGATTGTTGGTATTGTTAGGTTCGGTGTGTCAAGTTCCTTAGTAAGTTTGGTTTAAATTATTTACTTGCGGGTTGCGTAATCCAAATCGCCACTGGACCCTGAAGGAAGCAGCAAATTTCCCTTACACGTCGGTAATTTTTATAATTTCCTACCTATTTTCTGGGCGAAATACTGGCCAGTTATCAGGCAAAGAGGCGTGTCTAGGTCGTCGTATTCGCCGCTGTCAGCAGCTGTCCCCCTAATTCAATGGCACCCCATTCTCTTGTCCGTAGACCTATATTGAAACTTTGTCTCTCACATTGAGGGAAGAACATACGCAGAGGGTGTTACAAGAATAGGGTGCTAAGGGTAGGTATTGGAGCCTGAGAAGTAGGAATTAAGAGTGGGATAATAAAACTCGTCGTAGGTCTCACCAAATATTATTTGGGTGCTCAAATCTTGGAGCACGAGATGGGCGAGGTGTGTGGAACCTATGTGGGCGAAGAGGTACTTGCAGAATTTTGATGGAGAAACCTGAATGAAAGAGTTAAGCAAGACACAGGTGTAGATAGGAGGATGTGGGTTGGTTTCTTCTAGGCTGGGGACAGTTGATGGGCTTTAGTGAACAAGGTAAAGAAACTTTGATTTCCATAAGTGTGGGAAATTTTTTGTCTAGCCGAGGAACAATTGTTTTCTCAAGAAGGGCTTTGGTCCGTGGAGTTTTGCATATTTTAAGAATCTCTTAAAAAAAAAAACCACCGCTCCGGAGGGGTTCGAGGGAGAAGTAACAATGAGGTGAACTGATATTTTGCGTTTGAATATGCGAGTTTTTCTGAAACTTATCAAAGTGTAGGCAACATTTGATATAATCTCGTACCTCGTTTTAAGTAATGCCATTATAAGTTGAAATAAGGGCACAGAGATATTTTGGGGTTTCAGGGAGTTAAACTGTTCATCTGTTTGTGTCATCTTCAAAAAATATGCGCGGATGTCAGGGAAAAGTAACGTTCTCTGCGACTCATAGCGCCGAATCTCAAATTATATTTCATTAATTTTCCCAAAAAAGGGAGAGGGGGTGGGGGGACGCAGTTGATTCATAACGAAAAGTGTTTGTGTAGATATTTACCATGATTTTTGAAACAATTTTCTGCATAGTCAACATTAAAGAACAGATGCTGTTGTTAGTACATACAGTGCATTTTGGCGGGGGAGTGGGAGGAGGATAACATCATCCCGTTCTTTTTGTTCAGTCCGTGTTTGTTTACTGTTTTCCGAAGAATGAAACACCATAAACGATTTCATATTCATTTATTTATCACATTCGCTACGACATGTTTCGGCCATCATCGGGTGGTGCTACAGTAATATAAAAGGAAGAACTGTGGTAGATGCCTCTCCAGCACAATTAAGGTACAAGCTAGTAATTTCATTATACTAAATAATGGGATGATAAAATGCGTATCAGTAAGGTGGTTAAAATATTGCATTGCCCCGGTGACATACAATATGGGTAGTGGGAATACTGTACGTAACCGTCTATCGAGTATAGTTATACACGTGTTGTATATCGCTTAAGTACTCGTATACAACACGTGTGAGTGTCTCGCATGCACACGTGTATAACTACTCTCGATAGGTGGTTACGTAGGGTATTCCCACTACCGATATTTTACGTCACGGCGACACTGCAACATTTTAACCACTTTACTGATAAGCCTTTTTATTATCCCGTTATTTGGTATAATAAAATTATTGGCTTGTACTTAATGGTAAAGGAGAGGCCTGTACTGTAGCACCATCCGATGATATTCGCCGTAGTAGTGAATGCGATAAATAAATGAGCATAAAATCGTGTGCGATGTTGTATTTTTCGGAACACAATGAATAATATATTGTACTTGTGATACGTGTGGTATCGGGAGTGTACATTGTCTTGCTTGTAAGGTAGACTCGTTCACAACACCATTATACCTCCTTCAATATGACGCACAAATGGAATTTGGAATTATGTTATGTGCAACTCACATTGGACCGCCTCTGTGGTCTAGTGGTCAGAGTTTCTGGCTACAGATACAGAGGTCCCGGGTTCGATCCCCGGCGCTACCAGATTTTCTGAGTAGTAGTGGGTCTGGAACGGGGTCCACTC
>Ga0136643_10009492_pt1 | contig 14318 bp, 12 predicted proteins | sample TergutLab28metaG_FD_96883 | JGI IMG/M metagenome (GOLD analysis project Ga0136643, IMG submission 96883) | Labiotermes labralis P1 segment gut microbial communities from Petit-Saut dam, French Guiana - Lab288 P1 (version 3) (version 3) | ecosystem: Host-associated > Arthropoda: Insects >... | reverse complement strand
TTTCTCATCGGCATAGGGATCGTCGTCATAGGCAATAAATCCAAAATAATGATTCACTCCCGACAACATACCGTAACTACGCGTAAATCCTTTAAGTGCCTCTCCATTGTCCAAAACAAGTTCAATTCGAAAGCCGCCAATTTCATTGTATTCGTCTATTAATTTTTGTAATCCATCCATGTGATCCTGTTTAAGGGGGGAATCAACGTACTTACGTCTTGATGTCCGTACGTATATCGCTTCTTCTAAGGTCATCCAAGCTCACTACCTTCCACATATTCTATCCTACCGATTATACTAGATGTACACACCTTCTTCAACGGGTTGATCGTCAAGTGTTGGAATTTTCACCATTTTTTGATATATTTAAGGGCACAGAAGCGACATGAACCCCAAAATCAATCGTGTACCTTAAAAGCTAGATGTAGAGAATTCTTACTGTAGAGTAACAAGTTTAAAGCCTGCCAAAAATTGACAGGCTTTTCATGTCTTTAATCGTCTCTTTCTACTTCGTGTTCTAAAACACTACCTGTTGCCATACAAATATAAAACTCATGCACATTGCCATTTGCTCGTGTTTCAACCCACCATGCTGGACGCCCGTGCCAGGTGTCGCGACTAACCTCAACAAGTCTTCCACCTGAGGTACCTAAGGCAATTTCACCAGCATGCTCTCTTGAAATCGTTGAATTATTATCTGGAGCTGGTGATGGTGTTGGCGCTGGACTTGGAGTCGGTGATGGTGATGGATTCGGGGTAGGTGCTACTCCTGCATTACTGCCTCCACTAGTGCTGTTATTGCTTGATGCTGTCGGATATTTCAAGAATTCTCCGGTTGTTTTTACGACGTAGAACTCTAAATCACGGCCGTTGTATCTGAATTCAATACTCCAAACGGCAACGCCATTTTCAATGTCTGAATATGAATAGACTAATGTTGCATTTGTAATACCAATTGAAACGAGATACTCTCTAGCGATTTCAATCGCCTCTTCTGCGGTTAAATTCCCAGATATAGCCCCAATGTCAGACAAAGCCTCTAACTGAACCAAAGAGCCATCTGTCGCATCTAGCGTTACTTGAAAGGTCGCTCCACCATAATCAACCATGACTTCAAAAATAGGTGTTTCCTCATCGGTATTCAAGCTTAATTCACTTATACTTCCACCTCCAACTAAGTCAATCGCCACTTCTCTTGCCTCAGCTGCTGTTATTAATTCTATGTCTTGAACCATTTCATCTCTACCTTCATTGTCACTGATCACATTGGCATAAATCGTTGTTGCTGACCAACCAATAACTAGAACAGCCAATAAGCCAACTAAAACTTTATCTGATAGGCGTGCTTCGTTCCAAATTTTTCTCATCTTTCTTTCCTCCATTTCAAACGACATTTGTCGTTTGTTGCTGTTTTTAAAAACGACAAATGTCGTTTTATATTTATTATACTACACTTGTCGTTTTAAAAAGTCAACCCCTTTTTGAAAATTTTTTTATTTTTTGGAGTCATCACTTAACAAATGATCGCTCCCCCAATCATTTAATCGTCTCGTTCCCACTCGTGCTCTAAAATCTCACCCGTGAACCGATCAATATAAAACTCATGAACCATCCCATTTGCACGTGTTTCAGCCCACCATGCTGGACGTCCGTGCCACGAATCACGACTAACCTCAACAAGTCTTCCACCTGAAGTACCTAAGGCAATCTCTCCTGCTTGTTCACGCGTGATTTCAACCACAACTGGTGGTTGGGCTCCTGTTTCTGCTTCATCTGTCTCGTTTTCACTACCTTCCGTCATCTGCTGGTTGTCTTCACGATCCAAGCTAAGCCCAATAACACGTTGATTCAGCGTATCAATGTCCACAAGATAAGTAACGTCTTCGTAAGTCACGCGAACTTGTAACAACTCGTCACTAAGTTGCTGGTAATCTATCATCGTGCCACCGCCAACCGCATTAATAGCTAATTGAAAGAACACTTCGTTCCCTTCTATCGGTATCTCAGTCGTGGTTGATCCCAAATCCGTAGATGTCGGCATAGCGAAGACGGAGCCTGACGTAACCGTTAACAGGATAGTCAATGCCAAAAAAGCATAAGAAACTGACTTACGCGGAGTGCCTCTAGCCATAATCTCTTCCAATCTTTTTTTGATTCCCTTCTTCCCACCATAGAAGTTTGTCGCAAAGGCAGTCATCCCTGGTTTTTTCCTACCAATCATCCCAATGATGACTTCTGCGTAAAATTGGCGATTTTTCAACTGAGACGTTTCCAATACCTCTTGATCACAAGAAGCCTCCCCCTCCGTTTGCAACGCTGTGTTCATGACATAAACAAAAGGATTAAACCAATGGATAGCCGTAGCTATGACCGACAACAACTTAATCCATAGATCTTTTCGGCGATAATGGATCAATTCATGTCTAAAAATCAGCTCTAATTCCTCGTCATCGTAATTCCTTTCAGGTAGCAAAATCATCGGCTTTAAAAATCCCGTTAACATAGATGTGGAAACAAAGCCACAAACGACTAAGCGAACCTTACTGCCAGACAGATTCATCTCTTGCTTTACACGATCAAATAGGAACAATGTATGCTTATCTTCCTCCGGCTCTCCCCAACGCTTAATCGACCGTGAAAAGCGAAAGTACTGAACAAAATGATAGCTTACCATCCCAACCGCGACTACTGCCCAACTAATAAACAGAACCACTTGAAATGAAAAAAATTCATTTGAATCGACCACCGAATCTAGGTCATTCGACGGTGCAGCAGATATATCTGCTGGTATTCCTGAACCGGCTTCTGACTCGCTACCAGCAAAATCGATTGACACTGTCGTTAAATCTGGAACCTCAATCACTCCTTCACCAATGGTTGGACGAAGTGGAATCAGAAGTCCCATCATAGTGACCACCCACACGATATAACGCGTTTTCGCTGATATCTTTTTAGAAAAAAGTGTACTGATAGAAAAAAGCAAAGCAATCACAGCAGCCATCACCAACGAACTCAGCAAAAACATTTGTAAGTGAGCATCCATTCCTATCCCTCCTGCTCTTTCAGCCATGATTTTAAATCCGTCAAATCTGACTCCGTTATCCCTTTCCCATCGTACATGGTCTTGATTAGACTTCCAACCGAGTTCCCACTGTAGCGTGACATGAAATCACCTGTTTCAACCTGCATATACTCTATCTCCGTAATAGCAGGGACGTAATTTCGTTCACGACCATTTTTACCACTCGTTAAAAATTCTTTCTCAACTAAGCGAACTAACATCGTCAACACCGTTTGTGGTTTCCAGCTTTTTTCTTCACTTAACTTGTCCACAATTTGCATCGTTGTAATCGGCGACGGATTTCGCCAAATCACTTTCATAATTTCAAATTCAGCATCGGGCAATCGTTTTAATTGTGACATGCTCCCAACCATCCCTTCTTTATGTTCCCTTATCTCATCTTCTGTGAACGACAGGTGTAGTTAATCAGATTAAAAAAATATTATCTTCGAAAACTACACATGTAGTTACACTGACTATTATATGTGTAATTAGAAAAAAAGTCAACCCGTTTTAAAAAGCCCCCTCCTAAAGACGGTTGAGTTTTTCGGCGAATTTGGGTACAATAGGTGCAACACACGAGGCAGGAGTGTCTGTTGCACCTTAACACCTAAAGGTATAAGTCTAACTAATCACTCATTTTTCGTGAAGTTAGGCTTTATGCTCTTATAGTGAAACTTGCTGAAGCATGAAGCCTAGTTGAGCATAACAGGTGCAATAGGTGCACAATAGGTTTGCAGGTTAAGGAGAGATTTTGATGTCTATTGAGTTAAACGAACAAGAATTAGTACGCCGTGAGAAGATGCAGGAAATGTTTGATGCTGGTTTAGATCCATTTGGAAAGGCATTTAAACGGACACATAAAGCGTTGGAGTTAAAAGAATCTTACGACGCATTTTCTAAAGAAGAACTGGAAGCAAAAGCAGTACCTGTCACCGTCGCCGGGCGCATCATGACCAAGCGTGGCAAAGGAAAAGCAGGCTTTTCTCACATCCAAGATGTATCAGGACAAATTCAGATTTACGTTAGAAAGGATGCCATTGGCGAAGAGGCTTATGCCTTCTTCAATAAAGCCGACATTGGTGACATCATCGGTGTGAGTGGAATCGTGTTTAAAACGAACGTTGGCGAGCTATCGATCCAAGTGACAGAATACACACCATTAACGAAGGCGTTGCGCCCGCTACCGGAAAAATTCCACGGATTAACCGACATCGAAGAACGTTATCGACGTCGTTACGTCGATTTAATCATGAGTGAAGAAAGTCGCAACACTTTTGTTATGCGCACGAAGATTATTTCTGCCATGCGTCGCTACTTGGATCACTTAGGTTACCTAGAAGTTGAGACCCCTATTTTGCACACGACCTTGGGTGGTGCTGCCGCACGTCCGTTTACGACCCATCACAACACGTTAGACATGCCTTTGTACCTTCGAATTGCACCTGAGCTTTATTTGAAAAGGCTACTCGTTGGTGGCCTTGAGCAAGTATACGAGATCAACCGTAACTTCCGAAACGAAGGAATTTCAACCCGCCACAATCCAGAGTTTACCATGATGGAATTGTATCAAGCTTATGGCGACATGGAATCGATGATGGACCTGATCGAGGAGTTAATCGCTCACATTTCTGGGGAAGTCCTAGGTACGACCACCGTGATCTATGGAGATAAGGAAATCAATTTAGCCGTCGGCTGGAAACGTTGGCACATGGTCGATGCCGTTAAGGAAGTCACCGGCGTTGATTTTTGGAAAGAAATGACCTTGGAAGAAGCAAAGACCATCGCACAAGAACACAACCTTAATGTTCCTGCTCATTTCACCGGGGTTGGACACATCATCAACGAATTTTTTGAAGAATTTGTCGAGGAGAAAATCGTGCAACCAACCTTTGTTTATGGACATCCGGTTGAAGTGTCGCCTCTTGCAAAAAAGAATGTAGATGACCCACGTTTCACAGATCGTTTTGAATTCTTTATCGATGCACGTGAATACGGGAATGCCTTTACTGAGTTAAACGATCCTATTGATCAAAAAGCGCGCTTTGAAGCCCAGCTGGCCGAAGCGGCTCTTGGAAACGATGAGGCAACGGAGATGGACATCGATTACATCGAGGCTTTAGAATACGGGATGCCTCCTGCTGGTGGCCTTGGAATTGGAATTGACCGCTTAGTCATGTTGTTAACCAACTCGGCATCTATCCGTGATGTGTTGTTGTTCCCAACCATGAGACGTAAGTAATATCAGGGAAAAGCCAGGATTTGGTGAAAATCCGCTAAAACTTGGCTTTTTTAACGTATTCTGAGAGAGGAAAAGCCAAGTTTTGATAGAAATTAGCCATTTCTCGGCTTTTTTAGACAAAATCCAGCTTAAAACGCGGAAAAATAAGCCGTTTTCCCTCTATTCTTGGCTTTTCGTCAAAATAAAAAGGGGATCTCATCATCGCTTATAAAGATAGCTTCAAGTAGGTGTTTTTATTGAGAGTTCTCGCAAGCTTTGTAACTAAGTTTTTCCCCTTTTTAGTCCCTGTCTCCCTTTTGGTAGGAATGTTGCTCGGCGGTGTCGTCGTCTTTGAGCATTGGTTGGGTTCTTTCGCTTTTGCCCTTGTCACTTTTACAGGCGGTTTAAAGATGGACTTTGCCTCCTTCCCAGACGTTGTTAAAAAGCCGAAGCCAATGGTATTAAGCCTCTTTATTTTGAGGATACTCATGCCCCTATGGGCAGTCCTATTCACTACCACCTTTTTCTCAAATGACATCTATAATCGAACGGGTCTCTTATTGTTCGCCGTTCTTCCAGTCGGAATCAATAGTGTACTTTGGACCATGATGGCGAAAGGCAACATCCCACTATCTCTAACCGTCCTTTTGGTTGACAATTTTTTAACACCCTTCCTTCTCCCATTGAGTATTTTATTGTTAACTGGCACCCACATTGAATTAGACACCGTAGGAATGATGATCAATCTGTTATTAATTATTGCGCTTCCTACCTTTGCCGGGATTTCCATTAATCAACTAACAAAAGGTGAACTGACGAGAAAATGGAGCTCTAAAATAGCGGTGCTTGCAAAGCTAGGAATCTTCTTTGTGATGATTGTCAATGGGACCAACGTTAGAGAACATTTTTTAAACATTGATCTTAGCTTCATTCCCATCGTTGGTGCCATGGTTTTCCTATCTCTATCAGGCTATACGTTTTCCTGGTGGTTAGCAAAAAGCTTAAAGTTTGAAGCAAGCGATCTGAAAGCGACCGTCTTTTTAGGAGGAATCCGCAACATTAACATCGGAATTTTAATTGCTATTGGCTATTTTCCAACACCGGTATCTGTTCCTATCATAGCTGGGGTGTTATTCCAACAAATTGTCTGTGCCTTGTTTGCCAATAAGTTGTTGAAACACTTTGGCGATACTTAAAGCATAACACAACATTGAAAAGGTTTGATCGTATGAAAAAGTTAACCATTGAAGAAGCAATTGATTTATTAGCTACAGGTGAAGCTATCGCCATCCCAACTGAAACGGTATACGGCCTAGCGGCCGACGCTACCTGTGATGAGGCGGTTAGTAAAATTTTTAAAGCAAAGGGAAGACCTAGTGACAATCCGCTGATTGTCCACATTGGACATTTCGATCAGGTAAATGACTTGATTTTAGAAGTCCCGGAAAGAGCTAAAGTCTTAATGGACCTTTTTTGGCCGGGGCCGTTGACGGTGATTTTGCCTTGTTCCGAAAAGATATCTAAGTTGGTGACGGCAGGGCTGGATTCTGTTGGGCTCCGTATGCCAAGCCACCCGATGGCGCTAAAATTACTGCAGATTTCTCGTATTCCTCTGGCTGCACCAAGTGCTAACGTGTCAGGAAAGCCTAGCCCAACCTGTGCAGATCACGTGATCCATGATCTGACCGGGCGCATCCCTGGTGTGATAGATGGCGGCGTGTGTGGGGTTGGGCTAGAGTCAACGGTTATCGACATGACCGCCCAGACGCCGATTATTTTAAGACCGGGTGGCATCACCCGATCTCAGATCGAAGCAGTCATCGGTCCTGTCGAGGTTTCAAGTGGATCATCCGAGCAACCAAAATCGCCAGGCATGAAATATACCCATTACGCGCCAGACGCGGAAGTCATCTTGGTGCGGGGCGATGCCGCGTTCTTTAAATCTCAGCTTGATTACTATAAGCATTTAGGCATCAAGGTCGGAGTGTTGTGTCTGGATTCCCGCAAAGAGACGTATGCGTCCGCGGCGGTTGTCCATGGCATTGGAAATCGAGGAAATAATCTTTATGCTGCTTTGCGCGATTTTGATGCAAAGGGCGTCGATTTGGTATTGTGTGAGTTTTTTGATGATGACGCGATAATGAATCGGTTGATGAAGGCCAGTGAAGGCCGAATTTTAGAGAAAGTTTAAAAAGATGTATTAGCTCGAATTGAACCCTCAAGCTAATACATCTTTTATTTTTATATTTCAGGTTATACTTTTTCTACAATCAAGCTGGTCCCCATACCGCCACCGACGCAAAGGGTAGCAAGTCCAGTTTTAGCATCGGTTCGTTTCATTTCGTAAAGGAGGGTCGTTAGAATACGAGCTCCTGAAGCTCCAATTGGATGTCCAACGGCAATGGCTCCACCGTTAACGTTGACGTTACTTGTGTCTTTAATATCAAGGCCTTTAATTACTGATAAGGCTTGGGCAGCAAAAGCTTCGTTTGATTCGATTAAGTCGATGTCTTCAATGGTTTTTCCTGCATTTTCAAGAGCCTTTTTCGTCGCTGGCACTACACCGTATCCCATAACTTGTGGATCAACGCCACACGTTGCGTAAGATACGATTTTTGCTAAAGGTTTAAGCCCTAACTCATCGGCTTTTTCTTTTGACATGATCACTAACATTGCAGCTCCATCGTTGATCCCTGACGCATTTGCGGCCGTTACCGTTCCGTCTTTTTTGAAAGCTGGACGTAATTTCCCAAGGGATTCAGCGGTAACACCAGCACGTGGAAACTCATCGGTATCGAAGATAATTGGATCACCTTTGCGCTGTGGAATCTCAACCGGTACAATTTCATCTTTAAACTTACCTGCTGCAATGGCTGCTTCGGCTTTGTTTTGGCTGTTCGCTGCAAAGGCATCTTGTTCTTCGCGCGTGATGTCGTATTTTTCAGCTAAGTTTTCTGCTGTAATTCCCATATGAACACCACTGAAGGCATCGGTTAAACCATCGTTAACCATGGTATCGACAATGGTGCTGTCGCCGAAACGAAGCCCATTTCTCGCTTTAGGCATGACATATGCCGCATTTGACATGGACTCTGTTCCACCTGTTAAGATCACATCGGCATCTCCTGCTTTAATTAACTGAGCTGCTAGACTCACCGTACGAAGCCCTGATCCACAAATCAAGTTAACACCCGTAGCAGGTGTTTCTACTGGCAATCCAGCACCAATGGCTACTTGGCGAGCGACACCTTGACCAAGGCCGGCTGAAAGGACGTTTCCGATATAAACTTCATCGATTTGATCAGGGGTAATTCCTGCACGTTTAATGGCTTCTTTGGCTGCAATGGCACCAAGGTCGGCTGCTGATACGTTAGCTAAACTACCACCAAAGTTGCCAATGGCCGTTCTTGCTGCGCTTGCAATAACTACTTCTCTCATTTAATTTTCCTCCTCGTATGCAATGTAAAATGCTAATTGGTACCTGTTTTCCTACAAGAATAAGAATGCTACCGATAGGATAACCCCTGAGTAAAGCAGGAGAACAATACAGTATCCCATGATGTCTTTAGCACCTAATCCGGCAATCCCTAATGCTGGCAATGCCCAGAACGGTTGAATAAAGTTGGTCCATACATCTCCCCATGCAATGGTCAATGCGGTTCTTGCCGAATCAACACCTAAGGCATAACCTGCTGGCATCATGATTGGCGCTTGAACGGCCCACTGTCCACCACCAGATGGAACAAATAGGTTAACAAGACCAGCACTCCAGAAGGAGAACATTGGGAAGGTGTTGGTACTTGCAATCTGAACGAAGAATTCAGAAACAGCACTTGAAATAGAAACACCGTCCGCATTAACCCCTGTCATCATACCCATAATCCCGGCATAAAACGGAAATTGTAGAAGAATCGGACCGGCACCTTTAACCGCGGTACCTAAAGCATTAAGGAACCTTCTCGGTGTTTTGTGTAACAGAATAGCTGTGAACAAGAAGACAAAGTTAACAATGTCTAAGTTGAGGCTGAAACCAAACGTAGCGAAATGGTAGAAAATATAAGAGAATCCCATCGCAGAAATAGCCAACGTAATAATTTTACTGTTTTCTAGCTTGTCTGCCGGTGTCATTTCGCTTCGGTCTTTTTCAACGAAATCGTCCTCATCTTTTAGCTTGTCAGGATCAATGACAATCACGTCTTCTTTATTCGGGTGCATCGCCGCATTAATTAATGGAATGGTCAAAAGTAAAACAACAACGAGGATCAGGTTAAAAGAAGAGAAGATCGTCTGGCTAGTCGCAATTCCTTCCAATGGAACAACCCCGCCTGTTTGGCTATAAACGCCTTCGCCACCACCTGCTAAAATTAACGGGATGGACCCTGAAAGCCCTGCATGCCAGAATAAAAATCCAGAATAAGCAGAGGCAATCAACAAACGGTAGTCAACACCTTTAACTTGTCGGGCTAGTTCTTTCGCAAAAATCGCACCAATAACTAAACCAAATCCCCAGTTAATGAAACAAGCAATGGCTGAGACGACGGTTACTAATATAATGGCCTGAACTGGTGTTTTAGCTAACTTTGCTAGCGTCGTTAACAGGCGCTTAAAAGCCGGCGCACTCGCAAGGGTATGTCCAAAAACAAGAACTAACGCCATCTGCATAGCAAATCCGAGCAAACTCCAGAAACCATCGTACCAATGAACCACCATATCAAGTGGCGATTGACTCATAAAACCAATTCCAGAGAAAAATAGGACGAAGGTTAAGATAATACAAAATAAAAATGGATCTGGTAAATAATTAGAAACGAGCTTAACGCACGCATTTGTAAATTTTTTAAACACAACACTGCCTCCTAGGATCGTAGATTTTTAAAACATTTCGTTCCCCTCTACTTTAAACCTTCACCAATGATGAGCGTTGCTTCTGTTGCTTGTTGAACTTCCTCAACGGTGTATTCAGGGTTAATCTCTTCTAAAAGTAACCCCTCTGGCGTCACTCTCATAACCGCCATTTCTGTAATAATCATATCGACAGCGCCCACAGCGGTCAAAGGTAGATTACACGTTTTTAAAATTTTATGTGCCCCCTCTTTCGCTGTGTGTTCCATTGCAACGATAACCTTCTTCGCACCGCTTAAAAGGTCCATCGCACCACCCATACCAGGCACCATCTTTCCAGGGATCATGTAGTTGGCAATGTCACCATTTTCAGCAACTTGCAAAGCACCTAACACGGTAAGTGCCACGTGACCACCACGAATAATTCCAAAAGACGTTGATGAATCAAAGAAACAACCACCTGGTTTAATCGTTACAGGTTGTCCACCAGCGTTTACAATATTCATATCGATGTCTGCTTCAGCTGGCGCTGGACCCAATCCAACAAATCCATTTTCTGACTGAAGATGAACGTTCACGCCTTCTGGTAGATAGTTTGCCACTTTTGTCGGTAAACCAATCCCTAAGTTAACCACTGTACCATTTTCTAGCTCTTGTGCTACACGTTTTGCAATGTAAATCTGCTTTTCATGCTTATCCATTAGCAGGCACCTCCGTCTACAATATAGTTTACAAACACACCTGGTGTCACCACTGCATTTTGATCTAAGTCGCCAATTTCAACCACTTGATCTGCTTCAACAATGGTCACATCAGCGGCAGCTGCCATCACATGGTTAAAATTGTTTACCGATCCACGGTAAGAAATGTTTCCATTTTTATCCACAACCGTACCAGCAATAATGGCAACGTCTGCTTTTAAAGGCTTCTCAAGTAGATAAGTCACACCATCTACTTTCATCGTTTGCTTCCCTTCTTCAATCAACGTTCCAACACCTGTTCGAGTCAAGAAGCCTCCAATCCCATAACCGTGAGAACGAATGCGCTCAACCAATGTCCCTTGAGGTACTAAATCAACCTCTGTTTCACCAGCAGACATTTGTCTACCCATTTCTTTGTTTAATCCAATGTGCGTCGCAATGACTTTTTTACATTGTTTGTTCACGACTAACTTACCAACACCGTAATCTACTAAACCAGCATCGTTACAAATAATGGTTAAGTCTTGAACGTTCTTTTCTACCAACGCATCGATTAATTTATGTGCCGATCCGTTACCCATAAATCCACCAAACATGATGACTGCACCATCTTCTACTTTATCTACCGCTTCTGAAATCGTAATAATCTTATTCATTTGCGTCTCCTTTCTCGCTTTACAACCTTGTGTTTTGTGTGGTCCCGGGAAACATCCATCAAAAAACGAGGTTAAGCAACGGGTTTCTCACCCTATACCTCAAATTATATAAAAAACTTCACAAAAAAGTCTAACACACAAAATTTATATTTCCCATAAGATTTGCTTATGACCCATTTGTAATGATGTGTGATAAAATGGAGATAATTAACATTTAACGGGAGGTTTCTTATGGATATCAAGCAATTACAATATTTCATTACCATCGTCGATTGCGACTGCAATTTATCAAGAGCAGCTGAAAAGATACACATTTCACAGTCCGCGTTAAGTCAACAAATCAAATTATTCGAAGAGAAAGAAAAAATCTTTTTATTCGAAAGAGGTCATCGGAAATTTAATCGTCTAAGCCCTGCTGGAGAAGCCTTTTATCGCCATGCAAAGACCATTGTCGCTCAATACGATAGTATGTTAACCGAGATGAGAGGGATCGTCGGTAGTTTGGTCGGTGAAGTGAAAATTGGAATTCCTCCCTTTGTTATTTCCACGATCTTCCCAGAAATCATCAGTCAGTTTAGAATCGAAACCCCAGATATTAAGATCAATTTATTTGAGCTAGGAGCCTTCGAACTTCAAAAAAGGTTACTATCAGGTGACATCGATATCGCCATCCTATTAAAGCCCATTACGCTAGAAGCAGATGTGGTGGAAGAAGTTTTGCTTATTGAAAATGAGCTTTGTGCCTTTATGTGGCAAAACCATCCCTTAGCTAAAAAAGAGCAGCTGACTTGGTCACAACTACAACAAGCACCTTTATCTATTTTTGATGACACGTTTATGATCCATCATCTATTAATGAATAAATTCAAAGAGCAACAAATTAACCCTGACGTTCTCATCACTTCCTCTTGCTGGGACTTTCTTCTCCGCTCCACATTAAACACCGATCTCATCACCATTTTACCTTCCCATACGCTAGACTACTTCTCAGCGGATCAAATTAAAATGATTCACTTCAAATCACCCATTAAATGGCAAGCGGTCATGTGTCGAAATAAAAAACAATCCTACCGGACCGTCGAACAACATGTTTTTGACGAAATTGATAACTACTTTAAAAATCAACGAATGGACTAGTATTCCACACAGGGTGCCAATTTGTTGACAATTAACTAGTTAACATGAATTTTTCTTTCAATTATCTTGAGATAGAAGCATAGTTTCTTTTAGGATACTTTCGATGCTTTAAATCTGAAATTTCGCCTTCGAATGATCTAGATTTTGAATGAAATGCCATTTTTTAGATAATTTTTGGACTTAAAATCCCTCATTGTCTTCAAATATTATCACTACTTCGGTGAAAATACCCTTTCGGATCCGGATTTGGATGAAATCGAGAATTTAGGATCATTTTTCGGCGGTCGAATACACAGATTCACACTTTTGCGATCCGGATTTAGTAAAAATCAGGGTTTCCGGATCATTTTTTACCTCCAAGTATCCGAAAATACCCTTTTGGGATCCGGATTTGGACAAAATAGAGAATTTAGGATCATTTTTCAGCCTTTGAGTACGTGAGAGTGCCTTTTCTAGTCCGTAAAAAATGATGAACTTCTTTTTCCATTTTGTCATCGCAAAAAAGCACTCCCCTGAGTGCTCAGACTGTTGACGAACCCGAAAAAGCTAATCATCGTTTTTTGTAACAATGTATTCAAAACATCAACATTTTGCTATTTCGAGGCATCTGTTGATGTTTTTGAGGTGGAAATTGGGGAATTGACAGCCAAAACTATCAGGTAAACCGCCTTTTAAGAAAAAAACTGATAGTTTCAGAGAGCTTTTCAACCTCCCGAGTAGTCAAAACATCAACATTTTGCTATTTCAAGGCATTTGTTGATGTTTTTGAGGTGGAAATCGAAAAGCTGACAGCCAAAACTATCAGGGAAACCACTTTTTAAGAAAAAAACTGATAGTTTGAGAGGGCTTTTCAACCTCCCAAGTAGTCAAAACATCAACATTTTGCTATTTCAAGGCATTTGTTGATGTTTTCAGGTCTAGGATGTTAAAAGAGGAGTCTATTTGGTCAACAAATTACATTTTTTGATCCTTTGCTAATCATTTATTTCGATTATCGAAGGGTCTAGCTTATTTGTCAACACCCTCAGCACTCTCCTGAGTGCTTTTTCATACAAGACGATCAAAGATGTTGGTTTTTTCGAAATGTGTTACAATGGTTATGTCATAGCTGTCAAACATGGCTCTCTTAGAAAAAAGGTTACAAATGATCGCTAAATCAAGAAAATGGCTCTGCTAACGATGATTTCTTCCTAAAAATCAGCCAAAATCATCGTTAAAGTAGGAAAATTAAAGAAACAGCGATCATTTAGACACCAAAACACACTAAAAATGATCGTTGAAAATAGGAAATCCCTGAAATAACGATCATTTGTCTTTTAATAGTTGTTAACATTACCAACCAAGAAAGGACGGATCACCATGCAAAATCTCGAAGAAAAGCAACTTTCCACAACTGAATATTACAAAAATTCCTTCCTCAGAGTCCACGAAGACGACGTATCCCTACCTGACGGCGGACAGTCAAAGCGCATCGTTGTGGATCACATCGGAGCTGTTAATGTGATCGCCCTCACCGACGACAAAAAACTACTCCTCGTTCGACAGTACCGTTATCCGCTACAAATGACCACCATCGAGACGCCAGCAGGTAAGCTGGAACTTGGTGAGGCGCCAATTGTGACAGCCAAACGCGAATTAGAAGAAGAAACCGGCTATACCTGTGGTAACCTCACACTTCTCGGAAAACACGCCTCGGCACC
>Ga0136643_10009487_pt1 | contig 14322 bp, 9 predicted proteins | sample TergutLab28metaG_FD_96883 | JGI IMG/M metagenome (GOLD analysis project Ga0136643, IMG submission 96883) | Labiotermes labralis P1 segment gut microbial communities from Petit-Saut dam, French Guiana - Lab288 P1 (version 3) (version 3) | ecosystem: Host-associated > Arthropoda: Insects >... | reverse complement strand
TTTTCCCCACCAAAACCCTGTATACGCGACTCCTCTCTCCCATATGTGCTACATGCCCCACCCATCTCATTCTTCTCGCTTTTATCACCCGAGCAATATTGGGTGGGGAATACACATCATTAAGCTCTTCATTATGTAATTTTCACCACTCCAATGTCACCTCGTCTCTCTTAGGCCCAAATATTCCCCTCAACACCCTATTCTCAAACCAACTCATCTTAAGTTCCTCCCTCAATGTTGGCGAACTAAAGCAGCACAAAATAAGAAAAACAGCAACTATTGTCAATCAAAGTAACCTGATCACAATTCAATCCACGTTACCCACCAAATATAAGGACAGAAACTTACGATTATCAACCTGTTTGATTAGCCTCCCTATGCAAACTTTTCTTTCCAAGATGCGTCGTCACGTTTTCCTTTCTGTTACCTTCTCTACTTCTCTTCAACAGCTGGTGCAAATTGGTTCAAACGATCAACACTTCGTTTTAAATTTCTGCCAGCCCGAGGGACAAAACCGCTCTTCTCGACTGCTACAGATTTCCTTGTTTATCGCGACAAACTTTCAAGAAAAACGAGACACATAAATTGCTTTATAAGCGGAAAATTAATTAACTCTTCTTATAATAAAACCAACTAGATGCACTAATTTCTCAGATTTATTTTTGGAATAAAACCCTACATGTTTCGCAAAGTTCCTCTGTCCATCATTAGGACTTTTTCACTGTACACACAGCAATGGTAAATGTCATACAGGTTTTTTGACAGCTTGCGAGCAGGATCAGGACGGAACTACACTAACTTCTCAAATTTATTTTTGAAATAAAACCCTACATGTTTCGGACAGTTCCTCTGTCCATCATCAGGACGTTTTTACTGTACATACAGCAATGGCGTATGTCATGCAGCTTGCGAGCAGGATCAGGACGGAACTGCAGTTCCGTCCTGATCCTGCTCGCAAGCTGTATGACATATACCATTGCTGTGTGTACAATGAAAAACTCCTGATGATGGACAGAGGAACTGTCCGAAACATGTAGGGTTTTATTCCAAAAATAAATTTGAGAAATTGGTGCACCTAATTGGTTTTATTATAAGAATTTATCACGATGCACGGTCACCTGAACGTCAAATTAATGAATTGGTTTATGTGGAACTGGTAGGTTTTCTTGAAAGAATGATATTTAATACACGGCAATGCGGTTTGATGAAACTGCACAGGCAAAGTCAGTTTCCTCTGAATCGATGGCTTTGAAGTCGCAGCTCACGTAATTACATTTCGACGAAACCTTGGAACCAACAGCCACAAACAAAATAAATAAACAAAGAAATGACAACATGCATTGAGTACAGTCCTTATTTTGCCTACCCGAGAATTATCTTGGCAATTAACCAACTTAATGCACAAATTAATGTTTTATAATAAGCTTATATATTATTATTATATTTATTATATATATGTATATATATATATATTATAGTACTCTCTCAACCTGTGCACCGGACGACCACCTATAGGTGTGATGATACCACATGCTGTATAATACAATTTTGGCCTCCTGATGATGAGTACATAGTGCTCGAAACATGTACAGGCATATAAAACCTAAAGGCAAAGCAGTCCTGTAACAGGTCCGGAGTGGCCCAGAATTCCAGGAAGTTAAGGTTCCCAGATTTCGTGACAACGGCACAGGATTGTGGTAACGTTATCAGCCTTACGCACCGGCCGCCTTTACCCACAGGAAATATTCCTGGTACTCATTTCTGTTAGAGGCTGAGTCGACCCCAGGGTCATAGTGCAATCGGAAGGATTTTATATCAATGAGAAATCCACTGACACTAGCTGGGATCGAACCAGCGACCTTCCGATTTGTAGCACAGCACCTTAGCCACTGTGCTACCGCGGTCCCCCACGTAGAGGCATATAATAAACTTATTATAAAATAAGAATTTGTGCATTAAGTTGGTTAATTACTAAGATTATAATGAGATGCACGGTCAGCAAAACATAAAAACCCGAGTATTCCTTAGATTATGTGGAAAAACATTTCTTTACCACACACGCAACAAGACTCTATCAGCTTCCACACATATTCTGAGCGAGATACGTCCATTCAACCTTCTCCCACACTATTTTTTTATTGTCTGTTTTGCTATTATGCTCTCGTCAACACCGAAGTTTACAATAACCCTGTTTACAAAACCCTATAAGCCTTACTCTTCTCTCGGGTCCGTCACGTTTCTCCATCGCATGCACCTATACACCAGTAACAAAAGTTCAACTTTTTATTATTTTTATGTCCATACTGCGCATTTTGATTAAATCATTTTTAATAATATAAAAACAAACGCAATTATAAGTAGTATAAAATTAATAATCAAATTACTCCGACATGTTTCGGTGTTCTTACACCATTTTCAGGGATCTTACAAGTTGTGTCAGCTAACCTTTAGCTGCTGAACTCTAGTCGACACAACCTGAAAGCTCCCTAAAGATGGTGTAAGAATGCCGAAACATGTCGGAGTAATTTGGATATTAATATTAAGTCCATTTGTTGATATATTAATAAACATTTAATTTCATTCTTCGCTTTTTAAATGTTTCTGTACCTTCTTACTTACTTACTTACTTATTCCATGATGCAGAGTCCTTTTGAGAAGCTAACTGGTTTGCAGTTAGTCAAGAAATTCCCCGCATTTCACGGAACCCAAAGGTTCATTACCGCACTCACAAGCGTACGCCACCTGTCCCTATCCTGGGCCAGCCCAATCCAATCCATATACCCACATCCCACCTCCTGGAGATCCATCCTAATATCATTCACCCATCTACGCCTAGGTCTCCCCAGTGGTCTCTTTCCCTCCAGTTTCCCCAGCAAGACCCTATACACCCCCCTCTCCTCACCCATACGCGCCACATGCCCAGCCCATCTCATTCTTCTCGATTTTATCACCATCACAATATTGTCGGGATCATAACAAAAGGCGAAATTGTACATTTTAAAACCCACTTACCCGCGGAAAAATTCAAACGCTAGTTTTCAGCAGTAATGCAACTGACCTTCAGCAGCTGCATATTTTCGTGTCATGTTTTAAACTCAAAGGGGTTGACAGGCAACTTCCAAAGCTAGAATTGACTGACAGAGCTGATTTAACCTTTCAGCGGCTAAGCGGAAGGTGGCCTTCCCTGTCATTACCCCACCACAGAGTTGCAGTCCGAGGGAAGCTTATGTTAGACGTCAGGTTAGTCTTTCTCTGGCATTCACGGCCTGTTCTATGGTAGACTCCACTTTACCTTTACCTTTTATAATTCTGTAAAATTATGTGCGTACGTATAAATGGCTACAAGCCCACCTCACTAATAAATAATACTAAATTTATTAGTGCTAGTTCTACAGGGGTGCTGGTAAGTCCTTAGCCCGACCAGGAAGAAAACAAGCTAATGTTTCTGTCAGAATGGGGTAAATTTCCTTCCGCGCCTTGCCTCGGCAGGAAAAGAAACTTGATGACAGCTCGCGTCTCGAATTTGTTGAAATCGCGCGTGTCTCTGACATGCTTCCGAGCTTGTTTTCTTCGTGGTTGGGCTAATGACTTATCAGCACCCGAGTATTTCTGTTCTCGGCTGCCCTGAAATAATTTTTCTCAGTTGTTTAAAAAAGTGACTGAAGGAAGAAAGTGATTTAAAACGCAAACTCTTCTGCTAACCCCCTCTCTTGCCCACTGCTCAGAATTATTTTCAACACGTTATTCCCAGCTATACAGTCTACGTACATGAAACAGGATCGTCATGGCACTCATAGGTCCAAGACTACACATGATTAACACGATATAGTATAATTAAACACTTTATTATCCAACTAATGTACAATATGTAATATGTAGGTACAATTAAATTATAAAATATTTAAAAATGTTCCAACATGTTTCGGATCACAGAGGATCCATCATCAGGGAGACATGTACAGTACTTGGCTAAAAATTACAAGAATGATTCTATCATGTCCGTTGATATGGACAAGGTCGGGGTTATGGCAGCATATTGTGACTTGTTGTGCATGTGTGTAGTTCACTGTGTAAGGAGTGCCTTCATAAACAATGAACTACACACACGTACAACAGGTCACAATATGCTGCCAAAACACCGACCTTGTCCATATCAACGAAAATGATAGAATCATTCTTGTAATTTTTAGCCAAAAACTGTACAAGGCTCCCTGATGATGGATCCTCTGTCATCCGAAACATGTTGGAGCCCTTTTAAATATTTTATAATTTCAATTGTATCTACATATTATATGTTGTGCATTAGCTGGATTTAATTATCACTGATGCATGGTGCAAACATGAAGAACGATGTAGCATAATTTGGCAGCAGGAATTATGTTCACTACAAAACATACAAATTTTATGATTTAGGCTTAAAAGAAAATACCTGTAATAACGTTGGACAAATATTTATGACCTGTAATAACACGTTGCACAAATATTTATGACCTGTAATAACGTTGGACAAATATTTATGGCCTGTAATAACGTTGGACAAATATTTATGACCTGTAATAACGTTGGACAAATATTTATGACCTGTAATACCACGTTGCACAAATATTTATGACCTGTAATAACGTTGGACAAATATTTATGGACTGTAATAACGTTGGACAAATATTTATGACCTGCAATAACACGTTGGACAAATATTTATGACCTGCAATAACACGTTGGACAAATATTTATGACATGTAATAACGTTGGACAAATATTTATGACCTGTAATAACGTTGGACAAATACTTATGACTTGTAATAACGTTGGGAAAATATTTATGACCTGTAATAACACGTTGGACAAATATTTATGACCTGTAATAAAGTTGGACAAATATTTATGACCTGTAATAACGTTGGGCAAATATTTATGACCTGTAATAACGTTGGGCAAATATTTACGACCGAGCAAGAAATAAAGACCGACATATGAAAGGTAACAATCTGAAGGACAATGAAGCATGTGAAGAGTTTGCTAAACAAAGGAGTGAAATGTAAAACCCGCACAATGTCCTTAAGATAATATACGAATGGTTTTTGTAATACAGATGAAACTCTTTCTCTTGAAGTAGGATAATCATAATCAACATCAACATCGTGAAGGTTTAGGCTGATCAGTTAACTCCGTTTCCAAAAATAAGATCTTGCCGTTTTCATAGAGCAATGAAAAATATTACAATTCCCTTCATTTTAAAACTTGTGAAATGAAAATTTTATGACCGTAATTGTTAAATAATATCCATAAATTTAAAGATTAAGATGTACGGAACTATAATTTTGTCTGTTGTTTTGTATGGGTGTGAAACTTGGTCGCTCACATTGAGGGAGGAACGTAGGCGGAGGGTGTCTTAGAATAGGGCGTTGAGGAGAATATTTGGGCCTAAGAGGGACGAGGTAACGGGGATTGGAGAAAACTACATAATGAGGAGCTTAACGATCTGTACTCCTCACCCAATACTGTTCGGATGATAATCGAGAGACTGAGATGGGCGGGGCATGTAGCGCGTATGGGGGAGAGTAGAGACTTATACAGGGTTTGGTGGGGAAACTTGAGGAGAAGAGACCACTGGGGAGACCCAGGCGTGGATGGGAGGATAACATTAAGAGGTATTTTCAGGGAGTGGGATTTGGGGTTATGGACTATTTCGAGCTGGCTCATTATAAGGACAGGTGGCGGGCACTTGTGAATGCGGTAATGAACTTTCGGGTTCCATAAAATGCGGGGAATTTCTTGACTAGCTGCAAACCAGTTAGCTGCTCAAGAGGGACTCTTCTCCATGGAGTAAGTAAGTAAGTAGGTAAGTAAGTAAGTAACTAAGTGAGTAAGTGAGTGAGTGAGTGAGTGGGTGGGTGGGTGAGTGAGTGATTGAGTGAGTAAGTAAGTAAGTAAGTAAGTAAGAGTGAGTAAGTAATTGTTAGATGTGATTTCTTTATCACATTCCAAAACATCCAACAGATAAGCCCTGAACTTGCGAATTCGTCTGTACCCAGCCACAGTGCACATAAAACGTGCAATACGTGTGTTTGTACAGTTCTGTTCCGCATATCCAAATTCACGTTCTCTTGAAGAAAGGAACAATAATTTAAATACTGCTTACATAAATCGTTGAAAGAGGGTGAAATTATACAGAAATTCACCCTCTCATTCTCACTACACTTTATCCAAACTACAGTCGAATTCGGTTATAACGTCATGAAGGGCACTGAATACTTCGTACCATTATCAACGAGTGTCTTTACAACCGAGCAGTATGTTGCAGTGGTTAAAAGTAAGAGATTATTTGGTATCACAAGATATCTGATGTTATAGACGAGGTGTCGCATTAACCGGTGTCGTTATAACCGGGTCCGGTCTATGTTTTTTTTTTTTAATGAACGTAAAGCGTCTGCAGGGTCAAGCTGAACGATCTCCTTACGTAGTCTGTGTTAACTGGGCTTGGGTCTGTACCTCCAGAGCATCAAGTGTCTGCACGGCTTGGTGCTTAGTTTAAGCAATGGGACAACTTTTGTTCACGTTTATGTTCATGAAGAAACTTAGTTATTATGAGGTAAAGCCACTGCATTCTAGCCTCTAGATTACTAAGCAGAATAACATGTTAAAGCAGGTGATTTGTGCTTTGTAATTATACAGCAGTGGGGTAGTTCTGGTTGAATCTTACAGAGAAAATGTATTTGGTAGTTGCAGTACAAGACTGAGAGTCTAGAGCTTCAAATGAGATCTGCTGGTATTGTCTCTGTAAGGACTTCATACTTACTTACTTACTTACTCCATGGAGCAGAGTCCTTCTTGAGAAGCTAACTGGTTTGCAGCTAGTCAAGAAATTCCCCACATTTTATGGAACCCGAAGGTTCATTATCGCATTCACAAGTGCCCGCCACCTGTCCCTATCCTGAGCCACATCGATCCGGTCCATAACCTTGCATCCCACTTCTTGAATACCCGTCTTAATATTATCATCCCATCTACGCCTGGGTCTTCCAGTTGGTCTCCTTTCCTCAGATTTCCCCACCAAAAACCTGTATACACATCTACTTTCCTCCATTCGTGCTACATGCCCGCCCATCTCATTCTTCTTGATTATCACACGAAACATTTTGGGTGAGGAGTACAGATCATTAAGCTCCTCATTATGTACTTACCTCCAGTCCCCTGTTAACCCGTCCCTCTTAGGTCCAAATATTCTCCTCAGCATCCTATTCTCAAACACCCCCAGCCGACGTTCCTCCCTCAATGTGAGCGACCAAGTTTCACAAAACAATAGGCAAAATTATAGCTCTGTATATTTTAATCTTCAAATTTTTGGATAGCCAGCTGGAAGGCAAAAGATTCTGCACCGAATTACAGCCAGTATTCTCTGACTTCAATCTACTCTTGGAATAAAATCTTGATTTGTTAAGGTTGTTCCCAAATATTTGAACTCTTCCACCCTTTAAAAGGATCCGTTATCATTCTTCATACTGTGACTTTACCGTGCATTCTGACGTCGAGACTTGACCATGTACTAGTTTTATCAGCATTCACTTCTAAACCTTTCTCCTTACTACCCACCAATAAAGCTTTCACGTTTTTCTTTACAGTAGGTACGCCACCCCCAATATATTATCATCAGCAGCATATATCAAAAGCTTATGTGTACCATTTAATGTCAATCCATCCTGGTTTACCTGAACCCTCCTTACGGCATACTCTAAAGCAAAGTCGAAAAGCAATGGCGATAAAGCATCTCCTTGTTTCAAACCATTCTTAAAAGGAAACATACAAATGTTTGCCTACTCGGATTCTGCTATAGGATTCATTCAGACACATTTTTACTAACTTTCAGTTTTCATGCAGATACCAGACTCAATGAGAATTCTCTGTAAGATCATTGTAACAAAATATGCTGAGGGCCTTACTATACAACTGCATGAAATTCGAAGTGCCCATTTCATAATTCTACTGGTACAGGGTTGTAAGAAAGCAGAGTTTACGAGAATCCGAGATGTGAATGAGGATATGATGGACAGAAGTCTGAGTACGACAGGGAGATACGGACAAGAGCCTAAGAAAATGTGTAGAAAATAGTGAAAGAACAGAACAGACGTTGTTAAAGCAGCTGGTATGAAACAGACTGATGATGATGATGATGATAATTTAATTACAGTGGCTCAAACGGTAAGTAGCTAAGCTACAGGCTACAGAACCTAGAAGTCGTCAATAGATTTCCAGGAAAATCAATACTTTTTCTTTCCTTCATATCGTCCCAAGCACTTCTGAAGCCCACAAGGTCGAATTCGATAGACGTCGGAAGTGCTTTTCAGGATGGTTAAGGAGCTCAAGGCGCAATGCTCATCACCCACGTCCATCTAATGTTCAGACACAGAAAACATGGTGCCATTCCATCATTCTACGATACCACTGTACGGCATGTTTTTTAATTAGAGAAGAGACACGTGGTGGTACAGTTGGTTGAGGCATTGCGCTACAAACCGAAAGGTCCCGGGTTCAATTCCCGATGGTGTCATAGGAATTTTTCATTGACATAACCCTTCCGTCCGCACTATGTCCCTGGGGTCGACTCAAACTCTAAAAGAAATGAGTACTAGGGGTTTAAAGGTGGCCGGTGCGTAGGGCTGAAAACGTCACCACCTTCACGTGCCGATGGTCATGAAATCCGCAAGCTTCAATCCCCTAGAACCTTCAGGGCCTGTCCAGGGCTGTACAGGGATTGCTTTACCTTTACTTTTACAACTGTATCTTCAGCAGCAGAAGCAGCATTAGTACTGTACTAGCATTAATGGCACGTGGTATCCATAAGTGTTCCCGTTACAGGGCCGTTGTGGCCCAGAGGGTGAGTAGAGGTATAGCTCTACTCTTTCATGACCGCGGTACTAGAAGGGGGTGAGTGGTCAGCAGCACGCCCCGGCCGCACTTTACCCCCGGTAAAGACCCGGTACTCATTTTACAGGAGGCTGGGTGGGCCCCAGGGCCGGTCTGGACGGGCGGAAAATCTCGTCTCCACCGGGATTCGATCCCGGACCGTCCATCCAATTGTCAGTCGCTATACAGACTGAGCCACCGGGCCCACACTTGGTATCCATAGTAAAATAAAATTTAATTACATAAAACAACGGATTTACTTCAAATATGGTAGAAATAGACACAGTAAATTTTATGCAGATTGTCGCGTACTTAAATGATGCAACAGAAGGTTCGTAGGCTGACTTACAAGGCCACGCCTTGAAATTGTTTTCTGTCCATCCTGAGGTTAGGTCATTAGGAAAATGCGCTTCTAAAAACCCATGCCAAAATTTTTATTTCGTATTACGTGGCCAAATAAAGACCTATCCTGTTTAAGTAAATTACCAACAGTGTACGAAGAGGGTAAATTTGCAGTAATGAAACCGTAATACTGCAAGACCAAAGTAGTGGTTGGCTTTATGTCAGACTTATGACCAGGGGCTGGTTACTGCTAATAGAGGGTAGACCACGCCAGAGCGACGCTGCGAAGGTACACACACTGTTCGTAATGAGACTAACCACGTTCATGTCGACGGTACGTATGAAGCTAATTAGGCATGTTCTGATAGCTTTATGTCGGAACAAATAAAGATATTTGTACCTTCGTTACAGTTCCCAAAACGAAGAGCTACGCACATCAGTTTATGCACATGGTGTGCAGTACACAAGAAGGAAATGGCTGCCGACACAAATATCTTTCTTGCTCAATTTTATGTTTTGTTGACCGTGCATTCCTGTACAATCTTTTTAAAATGAAGCCAAATAGGTGCACACACTTCTTAGTATATTTATTTCAACTTCTGTACATGTTTTGGGTAACTATGTGCCCGTCATCAGGAGAACTTACTGTGTACCTATGCGACCAGTCTCATCCTAACCAGCAGACCAGACAGCCACCCATACACAGTGAAAAATACCAGTGTTCCATAGATACAGTAAGTTCTCCTGATGATGGACATAGAGTTGTCCGAAACATGTAGAGAAATTGAAATAAATATACTAAGAATTAGTGTGCACGTGTTTGTCTTCCTTTGAAGCAGATGAAACAGATCTTTCTTACTCCATCCACCACTCAGACATCTATTAGGATCTGAACACTTCAGAGGTACCTTCAATGCATCCAATACCACAACGTTGAATGGCAGAAGTATAAGTGAATTGAAAACTTGTAAAAATTTGGGAAGAAGGCTTCTTTGTCTAAGCTGAGATACTGTCCCACTACTGTCACAAAGTAACTGCGGAAAACCACAATTTCAATAACTCATTATGGTCTTCACCAGGGATTTCCATACTACACCCACCGTACCGCAAGGTACTGTCCCGTATACTATTACATTATGAAATTTACTGGTACCATCACCTTCAGACAAAGCTACGTATTCGGCGTACAGTCACAACAACAAAAAAGACACAAAAAACTGTAAAACTCATTTTGCCTGTTGACAATCAAACTTATTTTAAATGTGAATGAAGTCTTAAGACTTGTCTTCCTGTATTTTACCTCAATATCCAGGATATACATTTTACAAAATAGTAATTTTAAGCGTTGTTTTGTGTGAGTGTGACACTTGGTTCTTCATAGTTAGGGCAGCACACATATTGAGCGTGTTAGCGGGGTGCTGAGGGGAAAATTCGGATCTGAAAGTCAGCGACAGACGAGAGTTACCGGCGTCAACAGGAGCTTAAAAATTTATCAGCATTACGCATTATCAGAATTATCAAGTGAATGAGACCGGCAAGAGCGAAGCACGTAAAACGGAACGAAAAGATACGAAATTCAAACACTTTGACAATCCGGAATGGAATAGACCGTTAGAAGCATGGAGATGTTGCTCGAAGGCAAATAGTAAATTGGATCATTCAGTAAAAGCTGTAGGGATGTGGAGTGGATTCATTTGCCTCAGAACAGACCATTAACTGGCAATTGCAGGGAGTGCAATGAATACGCAGTTTACATGAATGTTTGTTCATTTCAAGATGACATAAACGACTAAGTGTTAAACAACTCTGTTACTAAGACCTAGCTAGTTGCAGCGTACTCTTTTCGGCCACAAATTATACCCACTTCAGTTCAGTGACACCAGCTTGGAGAGGCATAAACTGGTATCTCTATTCCGTCATTTTCGCAGGAATGTTTAACGTTGCACTGTTCCACACGCAAACCAACGGTGCACGCACTGGTACAAAGATCTAGCTAGTATCTAGTAGCTAGTAGCCACAAATTATGCCCTCTTCAGTTCAGTGACACCAGCTTGGACAGGCATAAACTGCCATCTCTATTCCATCAGTTTCGCAGGAATGTTTAACGTTGCACTGTTCTACATACAAACCAACGGTGCACGCTCTGGTACAAAGATCTAGTTAGTTGCAGCATACTCTTTTCGGCCACAAATTATACCCACTTCAATTCAGTGACACCAGCTTGGAGGCATAAACTGGCACCTCTATTCCGTCAGTTTCGCAGGAATGTTTAACGTTGCACTGTTCCACACGCAAACCAACGGTGCACGCTCTGGTACAAAGATCTAGCTAGTAGTCACAAATTATACCCTATTCAGTTCAGTGACACCAGCTTGGAGAGGCATAAACTGGCACCTCTATTCCGTCAGTTTCGCAGGAATGTTTAACGTCGCACTGTTCTACATACAAACCAACGGTGCACGCTGTAATCTCACCGCCTTTCTCGCACACTGTGGGAGCGCCCCTAATCCCACCGTTTGCTCATTTGTAATTTGGAGTCTGAGCTACAGGCAGTAACAGAGAACAAAAAGCTAGATACAGAGTATAGCCAGGAGCATTAGAAAGTTAACAACAGTGCGGCATAGCTGTCAGCCATGGCAATTTTATCATCGACCAGGAAAACTGAACGTGGCTGGAATTCGAAAGAAAGAAGACAGTGCATAGGGACGTATGCGTCTTCTGAGGCTAACACGCAGTCAAGTTCAAGCAATCCGTCTAAGCACACAGACATGTAATTAAAGTGTTTCTTAGTCTGTGATGGATAAGCTACATGTTTTAAGAACAAATGCTTCATTTTGTCATTTACGCTTCTCTATAAACAATTTCGTCACTTTTGACGTTTTGCTGACCGTGCTGCAGCTCAGTATATTTATCTCAGTATTTAACCAACTTGATGCACAAAATTTGTTTCACAATGATTTTATTTTATGCCTCTACATGTTTCGAGGACATGTGCACATCATCAGGAGGTCAAAATTGCATTACACAGCCTCTGGTATCATCATACCTATAGGTATGATGATACCAGAGGCTGTGTAATGCAATTTTCACCTCCTGATGATGTGCACATGTGCTCGAAACACGTAGAGGCATGAAATAAAACTGATTGTGAAACAAATTTTGTGCATCAAGTTGGTTAAATACTGAGATACATTTCGTCACTGTTTAGCAACTTAATTTTTATTCCTTCTCCTTAAGGTAAAGGTAAAGATAAAGGAAAAGATAAAGGTAAAGCAATCCCATTACAGTTTCTTTTTTGACAGAGGCCATCCCGTTACGTAATAACAAAATTATATAATGTAATATATTTCGTCAATACACAACTATATATCAGCGTAGTGATTTTATATACTCAGATTACATTATGGCAACATGTTTCGACCGTAAGACGCTCATCGTAAGACCAATAAAGAACTTTTTTTAAGATACAACAAAGTGAGCATTCAATGGGATCCCATTTCGTCTACAGCAAAAGTTAAAACAGCATATGATGAAACTCTTATTGGAAACTAAAACATTAAAACAGAATGGTAAGTAAAAGTATACTAATCTCAGTCAAACTACTGTATTGTTGAGGGCATCTATGTGGTTACTAATTCATTGGGTATTGTATCTATCCAACCATTAACCAAGTGAAGGTCATTACAGGCCTTTACAGACCCTGAGGGTTCCAGGAGAATGAGACTCCCAGATTTCAAGACAATCGGCACACGAAAGTGGAAAGCTTGTCAGCCCTAAGCACCGACCGCCTTTACCCCCAGGAAATATACCTGGTACTCATCTATATTAGAGGCTGGGTCAAGCGCAGTGCCATAATGAGGCCGGAAAGAATATATCAATGAAAAATCCCAACGAAACCTTCCGGAATCGAACCAGCGACCTTCCAGCCTTTAGCGCAGTGCCTCAACCAACTGTGCCACCGCGTGCCCCCCCCCTCCTTAAGTTACTGTACAATATATGAAAGGCAAAGTTGTACCTGAGTTCGATTAATCACGTCATAAAAAAGCGAGGGTAATGGAGGTATTGTTCCTCACATTCTTAACCTAGGCACAAAATGGGAATATAGCTGTCACTTTCACGCTTCGAGATTGTTATCGTCTGCAACAGAGCCCCGGGTCCCCACTGGATAGGAAGCTGGCTGGGACCTAGGGCCGGTCCGAATGTAAAGAGGTAAGATGTATCCTACGATACTGCTTGGAATCCAAAGTCGGTTCTTTCGTCATCCAGCCAGTAGCCTGATCAGGACAGTACCTGAGCAACCTCACTTCTTCTATGAAAGTATAAGAAGAGCAGAAATTATTCTGGAGGGGGTGAGGGGGTGGGGGAGCGAACAGTAAATATTTAGATGAAATTACGCGCGTTCTCCCATTCTTATAAATGAGAAGGCTTTATACTGCAGTAAAGAAGCCAACAAACCAGTTGAACTTAAATGAATATAAACGTATAAAGGCGCGCAAATTAGGAGTAGCAACTTTGAAAGAACGAGTTCTCGACTTCCGACGGAGACACCAACCAACTCATCCCCGAACTGGTTAACGTAAGGCGCGGTACGAACAATGTTGAGAGCTTTCGTTTCTTTTGTCACAACGTGACAAACAAATACACACACTTATTTATAACCACAAAAATCGTTAATATACATAAACCAAATATGTTTCGTGCCCTACTGACCCATCATCAGGGACTGCATGTGCACGGATTGGAAAATAATTGAAGAATAAAAAAACAACTAGATGTCAGTTGCTATATTTACTTTACTTCTTAGATGTTCAACGTGTTTCGGGCATTAATATGTCCATCTTCAGGAGTTTGTGACTATGATGTTGAACCTCCACATTGGCTGTTTCGTTCTTGGTTTGCTGTGTGTTGGAGTTAGGGTGCGGTTTGGCTAGGGTGGTGTCCGGGCTGCCAGCTGAAGCACAAGCCTTTTGGTGCCGGATTTTTTTTTTTAATTTTAGCACACCCTGTATATAAAATGTGAATAATACAGGAACCAAATACGTTAGAATTATGAAACAAACTGCATTTTGAAGAGAA
>Ga0136643_10009483_pt1 | contig 14325 bp, 6 predicted proteins | sample TergutLab28metaG_FD_96883 | JGI IMG/M metagenome (GOLD analysis project Ga0136643, IMG submission 96883) | Labiotermes labralis P1 segment gut microbial communities from Petit-Saut dam, French Guiana - Lab288 P1 (version 3) (version 3) | ecosystem: Host-associated > Arthropoda: Insects >... | reverse complement strand
TCGCTGGCCCGCGTCGGCGGACTCTCCCCGTCCCGCCTCGCCCACCTCGCCGCGGAGCAGCTCGGCACGAGCCTGATGGCCCACGTGGACAACCGGCGCATGGAGCTGGCCCGTCTCCTGCTCACCCGCACCGACCTGCCGATCGCCCACGTCGCCCGCCAGGCCGGCTTCACCGACCCCCTCTACTTCTCCCGCCGCTTCCGCGCCGCCACGTCGATGCCGCCGTCCCGTTTCCGCACCCTGCACCGGGACGCGGAGGCGTAGCCGGCACGCACCGGCCGCAGCACGCAGCCTTGGGCAGGCTCCCCCGGGGTGGAGGAGCCGCCCGGCCCACGCACCGCCACCTCGTCAGTGCGTCATCGACGTCGGCGACTCCCTCGACCGCGCGGGGCAGGCGCGCCGCCGCCGGGTGGCGGGTGACGGGTGCGGGTGCGGGTGCCAGTGCGGGTGGCGCGGGTGCTACCAGAGGACGCCGGGGGCCTCGCCGTCCGCGAGGCGCCGTGCCGCGGCGACGCGGGTCAGGCCCGCCGGGTAGGGCAGGTCGGTGGCGAGTTCTTCCGCTCGTGCCAGGGACGCCTGCGCGGCACCGGTCTCGCCGAGCCCGAACAGGGCCGCGCCGAGGGCGATATGTGCCTCCACCTCGGCCAGCCGCTCGCCCGTCCGGCCGGCCCGTGCGACCTCGGCGAGGGCCCTCCGGCGCGCTGACTCGGCCTGCCCGGAGAGCAGTTCGCCCCAGGCGACCAGCACCGGCGCGTCGTCCTCCGTCCCGTGCAGGACCGCCAGCGCCTCGTCCGGACGACCGGTGCGCAGGGCGAGTTCGGCGCGTCCTGCCCGTACCTCCTGGCCGGCCTGACGGTCGCGCGGGACCGCGGCGGCGGATCCGGCCCGGTGGAGGAGGTCGCCTGCCTCCTCGGTGGCGCCAGCGCGCAGGCGGATCCGCGCGAGGGTCGCCAGCGCGTACGGCAGGCACCAGGCGTCGTCCGGCTCCGCGCCCCGCACCGCGGCTTCCGCGAGGGTGGCGGCGGCACCGGACTCCCCCAGCAGCATGTGCAGTTCGGCGAGGTTGGCGCGCTCGAACGCGGCAGCGGTCGGGTCACCGGACCGCTCGGCGAGGGCGAGGGCGCGTTCCCCGGACGTGACGGCCTCGTGCAGTCGCCCGGCGCGACGCGCGTTCTCCCGCAGCGTCGACAACGCCGCCACGATCACGGTCGGATCACCGGACCCCTCGGCCGGTGCCAGCGCCCGGTCGGCGGCCTCGCGGGCCTCCAGGAACCGGCCGGCCAGGGCCAGGCTGCGGGCCTGCACGACGTAGGAGCGGGCCTGGAGCCCCATGCCCGCCGGACCGGGTACCAGGCGGGCGGGTTCGAGCGCGCTCAGGGCCGACGTGTACGCCTGCTCGTACTGTCCGAGGACGCCCCGGACCAGCGACAGGGCGAGATGGTGGCGGGCGGCGGGGCCGGGCAGGGTGTCCGCGGTGGCGGGGCGGGACCGCAGGACCTCCCGGGCCTCCCGGGTGTCCCCTGCCTTGGTCAGGTTGTCCGCGAGGTGCGCCGCCGCAAGGACGGTGTCGTCGTGTTCGCCCCGCCGCACGAACTCCGCGAGGGCGCGGCGCAGCACCTCGGCCGCCTGGCTGAAGTGGCCCATGCGGCTGAGGACTTCGCTGTGCGCCAGGCGGGCGTGGGCGGCGTCGACATCGAGCCGGGTGACCAGCTCGCGGTAGTACCGGTCGGCGGTGTCGTTCGCGTAGAGGGCCGCCGCGCGCTCCGCCGCGCGCCGCAGGTACTCGGCGGCCCGCGGGTCGTCGGCGCGCGTGAAGTGCGAGGCCAGCTCGTCGACGGCGTCGGGGCGGCGGCGCAGCACGGTCCGGGCGAACGCGGCGTGCAGCTGGCGGCGGCGTACCGCGGTGAGCCGGTCGTAGCAGGTGAGGCGGACGACCGGGTGGCGGAAGGCGACCCCGGCCTCGGGCCGGCCGTCCACGACGACCTGGCGTTCCTCGACGAGCGAGAAGGAGATGGCCCGTTCCAGGGCGTCGGCGGCGGCCGCTCCGGCGACCGGCGGGTGCAGGCCGTGCTCGGCCACGTCCAGCAGTTCCGACAGCGCGGCCTCGCCGCCCGCCGCGGACAGCGCCTCGACGACCCGCCGCGTGTCCTGGTCGAGCCGTCCGAGCCGCTCGGCCACCAACTGCCGCACGCCGTCGGGCGCCGCGGCGTCGGCTCCGGGTCCCGCGTGTCCGAGCCCGCGCGCCAGCTCGATGGCGAAGAGCGGGTTGCCGCGGGAGAGTTCCCACACCCGGGCCGGCAGGGCGACGGCCCGGGTGTCGTCGCCGGCCCCGGCGGCCGCACTCCCGCCGGGGTCGCGCCCGGAGTCCGGGTCACCGACGGTTCCGGCGAGGGTGTCGGCCGCGACCGCGAGGCACGCCTCCCGGTCCAGCCGGCCGACCTCCAGCCGGACCGCGAGCCCGTGGCGCAGCAGCGCGGCCATGCCGGTCCGGCGGGGGTCGCCCTCGGCCAGCTCCTCCTCCCGGCAGGTCGCCAGGAAGCGCAGCCGGGTCCCGGTGTCCGCCGTCCGGCGGGCGAGATGGTTCAGCAGCTGGAACGATCCGGTGTCGGCGGCGTGCAGATCGTCGAGGACCAGCAGCACCGGCTGGGCGGAGGCCAGTTCGCCGAGCAGGGCGGCGGTGCCGCGGAACAGCCGGTCGCGCTCCTCCTCCGGACTGCGTTCCGTGCCGTTCCCGGCTCGCCCCAGCGCCGGGAGGAACGCCGCCAGTTCGGGATGCTCGGCGCCGACGAGGGCGCGTTCGCCGGCGTCCCGGCCGGCGAGCCATCCGTTGAGCGCCTCGGCGAACGCCCCGTACGGGGTGTGGCCTTCCGCGTCGTGGCCGCCGCCCCACAGAACGGCGACCCCGGAGCCGGCGGCGCGGCGTGCGACCTCCCCCGCCAGCCGCGTCTTGCCGACGCCCGCCTCGCCGGTGAGGAGCCGCACCGGCGGTCCTCCTGCGGTGAGCAGCCGTGCCAGCAGGTCGTCCCGGCCGCGCAGCGGCGTTCCGAGCCGGCCCCGGAGCACGACGGGCAGCGCCGGTGCGGTGGACGGTGCGGATGCCATGGTCATCGGCCTGGCGGCGAGCGCGGCGCGGTGCAGCCGTTCCGTCTCGGGGCCGGGCCGGACGCCCAGTTCGGCGTCGAGTGCCTCCCGGCACACGTGGTACTGGCGTACCGCGCGTCGCCGCAGGCCCTGGCGGATGTACGCCTCGATGAGCACGCGATGAGCGAGCTCCTCGGCCGGGCTGGCCGCCAGCACCTGCTCGGCGGCGGTGGCCGCCTCCTGCACGGAGCCCTGCTCCAGGTGAGCGGCGGCGAGGGAGAGCAGCACTTCCTCGCGCAGCCGGGCCAGCATGTCCCGGCGCGGCTGCACCCAGGTGGCGTACCGGTCCTCCGGCAGCAACTCGCCACCGAACTCGGCCAGGGATGACGTGAGTTCGGCGGGTCCACCGGAGGCGAGGGCGGTGCGGGCCGCCGACTCGGCGTGGTCGGCGTCGATCCACACGGTGGCCGGGGCGAGCCGCAGCATTGCGCCGTCCGAGACCAGGTACGAGGAGGCGGTACGCGGGGGGAGTTCGGGTTCCAGAGCGCGCCGGGCGGCGTGCAGGGCGACCCGCAGGCTGCCGACCGCGGCCTGCGGCTCGGCCTCGGGCCAGCAGATCTCCATCGCCTGCTCGCGATGGAGTTCGTGTCCGGGGACGACGGCGAGCAGCTTCACCAGCGTCCGCGCGCTGGGACGCGGCCACCGTTCGGAGAGCGCCGGCCCGCCGTCGCGTACGGCACGAAAACCACGGAAAAGGTACAGCCGCAGCAGGGGTGGGGTGCCCGGACCGTCTTCCGTGGTGTGCCGTGCGTTCATCAGGGCGCCCACTGTAATCGAGCGCCCCGTGGGCGTCCGGGCGGCCCAAGGGGTGGGCGCCCGGACGCTCGGCGGAGCGCGGACCACAACGGCGCCCCGGCATTCCCCTCCACTGCCATGAGCCCCGCACGCTCCGGTCGCTCCGGGCCGGTCCCCCGGGAAACCCGGCCCGGAGCGCGTCCTCATGAACCGCCGTCGCGGCGGCTCATGAGAGCTTGTACGTCGTCACGTTGTGGAGGTACTGGTTCGACAGCAGGTAGCCGCCGCCGATCATTTGCGCCATCTCGTTCACCCCCCGGTCGTCGAAGTTGAGCGTCACGACCTCGTCCACGCCGTCGCCGTCGAGGTCGCCTGCGACGAAGTTGCGGGAGCCGCCCTGGGCCAGCGTCTTGCCCAGGTAGTTCGGAAAGACCTTGTTCTCGAGCAGACCGGACGCCGGGTCCCAGAAGTAGACGCCGCCCTCGCTGCCGGTGATGTTGAGCTTGTGCCCGCCGGGACCGTTGATCCAGCCGATCGTGTGCGTCGGCGGGACCACGATGGATTCGGTGTCCGCGCCGTCGGCGCCGAAGGTGTAGACGGCTCCGAAGCCGGCTTCGATCAGCTTCCCGTCGGCCTCGGAGTAGTTGCCGTGCGTCCACAGGCCGCCGGTCACCGCGGTGTGCAGCACCTCGCCGGTGCGGCCGTCGCGGATCTCCACGACGTTGAACGGGGAGTAGGCGTCCGCGCCGGCCGCACCCGCGGGCGTCATGGCGATCCAGGTGTAGACGACGGCGTGGCCGTCCGCGTACGGGATGTTCGGCGAGGCGTAGACCGCGCCGTCCAGCAGCGCGCCGATGATGCCGTTCTGGGCGTTGGCCGGTGCGACCGGGTCACCCTCCCATCCCAAGGCACCGGTGGCGCCGGCGAGTTGGACGGCCTTGACGACCGGGTTCGCGATCTGGATGGCCTTGGCGCTGGCGTACTGGGTGTACACCTTGCCGTCGCTCACCGCCGGGTCGGCGAAGTAGACCGGTCCGGCGCTCGCGGGCGCCGCGTAGGTCCACAGCAGCCTGCCGTCGCCCTTGTAGACGCGCAGCGCGTCGGTGGGGACGAGGATCTCCTTCTTGCCGTCGCCGTCGACGTCGGCGAGCACCACCGAGCGGACGAACTGGCCGCCGCCGTCGATGGTGCGCAGGATCTTTCCGGTCCGCGCGTCGAGCACCACGACCGCGCTGTCCGCGGCCACCACGATCTCCGGGGTGCTGTCGCCCGTCACGTCCGCGACCTCGATGCGGTGCACCGCGCCCGGCAGCGTGGTCTGCCACAGCTTCTTCGGCGTGCCGCCGACCAGCGAGGTGCCCTGGTAGGCCCAGATGCCGTTCGACTGGCCGCCCTCGACGAGGTCGAGCTTCCCGTCGCCGTCCACGTCGACCATCCGCCCGTACGACATGTCGCCCTGGAGCGGGGTGAGCCGCTGCTGCGCGCCGTTGGCGAAGTTGTAGGTCCTGACGTTCTGGTCGGCGTCGACGACCCGGACGTGCCGGCCGTCGGTGTCCTGGTAGACGTCGTCGAAGACGGGCGAGGTGGTGGCGCCCGAAGTCCGCCACGCCACCTTGCCCTTGGCGTTGAACACGGTCAGTGACCCGTACCGGCCGCTGGTGTTCTCCGCCTGGCCGATCTGCGTGTCGTCCTGGCCGACGGCGACCAGCTTGTTGCCGGCGATGTCGAGCCGCCAGGTGCTGGGGCCGTCCTTCGCGTTGTCGGCGCCCCGCTTGGTCGTGTACTGCCACAGCGCGTTGGCCGAGTTGTCCCCGTCCAGCACCCGGATCGTGCTGGCGTTCACGAACCCGTTGTCCGTGAGCGAGGACTCGCTGACGGCGTAGGCGTCGTTGGCACCGGCGCCCAGGTCACCGACCGTGAACGCGGTGGGCAGCACGTTGACGCGGCTGTCCAGCGTGGTGCGGCGTCCGTCGGCCAGGTCGTAGGCGGCGACCTCGTACCGCACACCGTCGGTGGTGTCGGCCTGCTCGACGGCCACCAGCCGCTTCCGGCCGGTGTCCAGGCGCAGTTGGCGACTGTAGATCGAGCTGTCGGTCTGCCACGCGACCGAGCCGTCCCGCGTGTCGAGCACCGCGGTGCGGCCCCGGGAGGCGCTGGTGTCCGTCTTGGCGAGGTTCCAGGAGACGGCCGCCTTGCCGCCGCCCAGGTCCTGCACGGAGGCCCACTTGGAGGTCGCGGACGTGCCGGTGTCGTACGTCCAGGTGCTCGCCTCGGTCAGCGCGCCGTCGGCGTACGAGAAGCGGGTGCCGGTCAGCCGGGTCGTCCCGGTCGCGCCGTTCAGCACGGGCGCGTCACCGACGAGCAGCGTGCCGTCGACGATCTTCACCATCGACGCGTACGCGTACACCTTGGAGTAGAGGGTCTTCCCGGTCGCGCCGTCCAGGACGGTCACGATGGTCCCCTTGGTCATCGTCGTACCGGGGAGCACGACCCCGACCGGCGGGACCATGCCGAGGGCCGCCGAGAAGACGACATCGGGGACGCCGTCCCCGGTCAGGTCGCCGGTGTCGTACCCCTGGTCCGAGTTGGCGCTGAACGGGGTGACGGCGTTGTACCCCATCATCAGCATCGGCGGGTAGAACTCGGTGTCCCACGGGCGCGTGTGCTGGACCTTCCAGTCGGCCAGCAGCGAGGCCGCGTCACGGCTCCACTGCTGCGTGCCGTCCGCGGTGCTGCGCGCGATGTGGCCCTGGGTGTGCAGGGTGAAGTAGTCGCCCTGCTTGTTGCCGACCGGGACGGTGGCGGCGAAGCCGCGCACGCCCTCGATCGACGACGTCTTCGTGGCGGTGACCGGCGCCAGGGCGTCGGTGGACGCGCCGGCAGTCGGCGCCGCAGCGGTCGGCGCGCCGGTGGACGGCGCGGATCCGGTGGACGGAGCGGCGTCGGTGGACGCGGCACCGGTGGACGTGCCGTCGCCCAGGTCGGTCTGCAGCCGGTCCGCGAGCGTCTTGCTCTGCTCGGCGGTCAGCTTCAGCACCGGGGTGTCCGGTCCTGCGGCCAGGGCATGCGGGGTCGCGGTCAGCGCGAGGCCCGCCACGGCCATGAAGGAGGCGAGCCGCAGGGCGCGCCGCGATGTGCGGGATCTCATCGGTTCTCTCCCTGGGCGAAGTGGACGGCCGAACCGGTGGTGACGACCGCCTGGTCGTAGGCGTACTGGAGCCCGTCGGTGCCGGCCTGGTTCTCGATGCCGACGGTGGCGCTCGCGCCGCGGTCGTCGACGCTCTTGTACTGGAGGGTCACCCCGCCGGTGGCCTCGTCGAAGACCGCCTCGAAGGTGGCGCGGGCGCTCGGCTGGGCGGCGTAGGAGGCGTTGTTCCAGACGACGGCGAACTGCCGGTTGCCCTTGGTGCCGGTGGTGGCGGTCTGGACGCTGGACTTCTTGTCGAGGACCAGGTCGTCCCAGAGGACGGCGATGATGCCGTTGGGGCGGGCGGCGCTGGGCAGCGGGGTGTTGGCGTAGTCACCGATGCGCGGCTGGAGGAAGTTGATCAGGCCGTCGGTGGTGATCGAGGCGCTGGTGTACGAGACGCCGTACAGGCTCACCGGGAAGGGCAGGCCGATCGTCGTGGCGTCCTCGTCACCGGTCAGCGACACGTTCGAAGAACCCTTGATCCAGGCGTAGTTGGCCGGGGTGCAGGAGTTGCCGTAGGTGTCGGTGAGGGCGGGCAGCCGGACCGTCGTGGTCAGGTCGCCGGCGATGGTGAGGTCGCCCTGGTACCGGCCGTTGCACAGCACCGGGGCGGTGGGCGTCACGGACAGGGTGTAGCTGCCCTCGGCCACCACGGGCACCGTGAACGTGCCGGCGGCGTCGGTCGTGACGGGCGCGATCGGCGATCCGTCGACGGTGACGGTGGCACCGGCCAGCGGCCGGCCCTGGACGTCGAGGACGGTGCCGGTGAGCTTGTGCGAGGCCACGGCGTCGACCGCGAAGTCGCGGGTGAGCGCCTCACCGGTGGTGACGGAGATGCCGGTGACGGTCTTCGGCGCGTAGCCGTAGCCGCTCAGCATGAAGGAGTAGGTGCCCTCCGGCAGGGTCAGCCGGTAGGCGCCGTCCGGACCGGTCTTCACGGTGCGCACCGAGCCTGCGGCGTCGGTGGCCCGCACGCTGACGCCGGGCAGGGCCTTGCCGGTGGCGGAGGAGGTGACGGTGCCGGTCACGGTCGCCGCGGTGTGCGGCGCCTTGTCGACGGAGGCGTAGATGTCGAGCTTGCCCTCGCCCCACACGTCGTTGTTCGCGGCGGTGCCGCCGCAGTGCGTGTCGTCGACATCGCGTGCGCCCTCGTTCAGCAGCGCGCGGGTCGCATCGATGTTCCCGATCAGGGACGGAGCGGCCGACCACAGCAGGGCCACGGCGCCGGCGACGTGCGGGGTGGCCATCGACGTGCCGGAGATGGTGTTGTACGTGTTGCCCGGCCAGGTGGAGCGGACGTTGACGCCGGGTGCCGAGATGTTCGGCTTCTCGGAGCCGTCGACCAGGGACGGGCCGAAGCCGGAGAACGAGGCGATCTTGCCCGAGGAGTCGTAGGCGCCGACCCCGTACGCCGGAGCCTGCGAGCCCGGGGCGTGGGCGGTCGAGCAGGTGGTGCCGTCACCGTCGTTGCCCGCGGCGAACGCCTCGAAGATGCCGGCGGCGTTCCACGCCTCCACGATGTCCTGGTAGAAGGTCGTGTCGCCGCCGCCCCAGGAGTTGTTGACGATGTTCGGCGCCAGATCAGGGCGCGGGTTCTGCCCGTTGTGGTCGGTCGGGGCGAGGATCCACTGGCCGGCCGCGAGCAGCGAGGCGTCCGAGCAGGAACTCGACTCGCAGCCCTTGGCGGCGATCCAGGTCGCGCCCGGGGCGACGCCCACGCCGCCCTTGCCGACCATGGTGCCCATGGTGTGGGTGCCGTGCCCGTTGTTGTCGCAGGGCGCGGCCGTCGGGCACTGGCCCGTGGCGTCGAACCAGTTGTAGTCGTGGGTGAAGGAACCGTCGCCGTTGTTGCCCCGGTAGTTGGCCACCAGGTCGGGGTGGTCGTACTGCACACCGGAGTCGACGTTGGCGACGACGATGCCCTCGCCGCGGTCGTCGTACTCGTTCCACACCTTGTCGGCCTGGATGTCGGCGACACCCCACTCGGGCGTCCCGTCGTTGCCCGCTGCCTGGACCGCCGCCGTGACCGCGCTCTTCGTCGCGGCCCGGGTCTCGACGTTCGCGGTCCGGCTCTCCAGGTCGTCCAGCTTGTACGTCTGCTCCTTGACGATCCTCGCGACGTCGGGTCGCCGGGCGAGCTCGTCGACGAGCGCCTGGTCGCCCGTGACGTAGACGGCGTTGGCGATCCAGAAGTCCCGGTGCCCGACCTTCTTCCTGTCGAGGAACGCGTTCAGCGAGCGCTGGCCGTCCTCGGCCGTCGTGCGCAACTGGTCATAGGCCGCCCTGGCCTTGGCCGCATGCGACTTCTTGCCGTGGGCCGCGGACAGGTCGGCCTGGTCCTTGAGGACGACGAAGAACGACGCGTCACCGCCGCCCTTCACGGCGTCGAGCAGCGGGGAATCGATCTTGGGCGACGGGGCGCTGTCGGCGGCCGCGGCGGGCAGCGGACCGGTCAGCAGAACGGCCGACGAGAGCGCGGCCGCCGCCCACACGGCAGATCTGCGCCGAAGGTGGCGGGCAGGGTACATCCGGGTGCTCCTCCTGAGGGGGTACGGGAGGAGACGGACGCTAGAAGGTGGCCGTTACTGGGCCATTACCGGCCCGGGCCGCGGGTCAGCCGGCGCGCTCCACGCGGGGCGGTGTCCACGTGGCGTCGAGGATGGGCTGCTGCGGCCAGTAGGCGCGGATGTAGAGGGAGAACTCGTCGGGTGGGGCCGGGAGCCAGTTCGTCGCCGGTGCGCCGGCGGGCCTGGCGTGGCCGACGTGGAGGGTGAGGGACCCGTCGTCGCCGCGGACCAGGTCGGGGTTCTTGGTGCCCAGGGAGTACCGGCCCAGGTCGTTCTCGGCGTAGAAGTGGTGCTTGTTGTAGAGCGTCACGGAGAAGAAGCCGTCGACCGGCGGCAGTTGGCCGGCCGGGAAGCGCACGGTGTAGGCGTGGGAGCCGTGGAGCTGGGCGCCGTCGCTGTCGGTGTCGGTGAACAGGTACTTGGTCTCCCGCGGGGTGTTCTCGAACATGTTGGAGCGGGCGAGGGCGGTGCGGGTGAGGTAGTCGGTGCCGAAGGCGGCGTTGTTCGTCGGCGAGTACCAGTTGTTCCCGGCCGCGGGACCGTTGAACTCCCAGCGCAGCAGCGGGGTGATGAGCTCGCGCTCGGCCTCGTGGGCGACGTCGACCAGGACCTTCTTGACCTCGGGCGAGGCGTCGGCGGCGGCCAGGACCGTGCGGAACTGCCCGTACAGGGACTCCTCGCCCGGCAGTGGCGGCACGCTGTCGAGGACCTCGGGCAACTGGTCGAAGAACGTGTCCGGGTCGACCCACCGGATCTCCCCGTCGCCGGCCTGGTCCGGAACGGGGAAGGTGGGCACGCCGGCCCAGTCCTCGGCCTTCATCGTCCCGTCGAAATCCTCCAGCGGATAGACGGTCACGGAGGGCAGCAGCTCCATGACCTTGGCGCGGTCCTCGGGCGTGTCCTCGATGAAGATCCGTGGGCAGAACGCCGCCAGCGCGGTGCTGGAGCGGAACGAGCCGGTGATGCCCGCGGGCAGCTCGCCCTGCCAGTTCGGGCCGACCACGGCGTAGAAGCCCGGTCGGGTGCCGTACTGCTTGCCCAGCCTGGCGAAGGAGTCGGTGCGGTGGTCCCAGGCCGCCGCGACCCAGAACCGGTCGCCGAAGTCGGGGATCTGGAACACGGCCGGCTGCTCGTCGAGGCTGCCGAACCCGAAGCCGTAGAGGACGTCCTGGTTGGTGCACGCCACGAACCGCTGCCCGGGCGGGATGTAGTCGGTCATCATGCACACCCGGCCGAGGGGGGCGTTCGGCAGCACCCCTCCCCTCAGTCCCGGCTCGGGCACCGACGTCAGTGCGGTACGCCGGTTGGTCATCGACACCATCGGCCAGCCCCACACGTACGCGAAGCGGCCCACGGCCCGCACGAACGACTCCGGCATCCGGGTGCCGGCCACGGGACCTGCAATCTCTGACGACGGCACAGCCGCCCCCTTCCGTTGGTTTCGGACAGTCCGTTCTCAGGGCGTGACGATGGCGAAGTCCGGGTCGGGGGCGGCGAGATGGCCCAGGAGTTCGGTGAGCTTCGCGACGTCGCCGGTGACCGTCACTCCGGGGCGGCCGGCGAGGTCGGACGGCGGGACCGTGCCGAGGAGGACGGCGCGCAGCGTGTCCTCGTCCAGGGTGATCTCGACGTCCGGGTCGCCGGCGGCGGGCCCGGTGCCGGTGACGTGGGTGAGGACGCCGTTGCGCAGCCGCAGGGTGACGGGGTCCTGGCTCGGGATGTTCCAGCGGACGCAGATGTCGGCGTCCCAGCTGCGCGGGCCGTCGAGGCGGATGGCCAGGGCGTCGAAGAGCTGGTCCAGGGTGAGGGCCGCCATCATGTCCGGGGACGCGGCGACGGTGGGGGTGCCGACCGGGCCGTTGCGCAGCTCCCAGGCGCCCATGAGGTAGAAGTTGCGCCAGGTGCCGTTCTCGCTGCCGTAGCCGAGCTGTTCGAGGGCGTCGGCCTGCAGGGCCCGCGCGTCGGCGTTGCCCGGGTCGGCGAACACCACGTGGTTCACGACCTGCGCCACCCAGCGGAAGTCGCCGTCGGCGAAGGACTTGCGGGCCTGTTCCAGCACATGGTCCGCGCCGCCCATGAACTCCACGTACCTGCGCGCCGCTTCGGCCGGCGGGTGCTCCCAGAGATGCGCCGGATTGCCGTCGAACCAGCCCAGGTAGCGCTGGTAGATCGCCTTCGTGTTGTGGCTCACGGACCCGTAGTAGCCGTGGCTGTGCCACGCCCGCTCCAGCGCCGGGGGCATCTCGATCCTCTCGGCGATCTCCAGCCCGGTCAGGCCCTGGTTGATCATGCGCAGCGTCTGGTCGTGCAGATAGGCGTACAGGTCCCGCTGCTCCGACAGGTAGCGCACCAGGCGCTCGCGTCCCCAGGTCGGCCAGTGGTGCGAGGCGAACGCGATGTCCGAGGATCCGGCGAACAGGTCGATCGCCTCGGTCAGATAGGCCGCCCACACCCGCGGGTCGCGGACCACCGCGCCGCGCAGGGTCAGCAGATTGTGCAGGTTGTGCGTGGCGTTCTCCGCCATGCACAGGGCCGCGTGGCCGGGAAAGTGGATGTTCAGCTCCGCCGGCGCCTCGGTGCCCGGGGTCAGCTGGAAGACCATGCGGATCCCGTCGACCGTCTCCTCCTGGCCGGTACGGGTGATGTCCATGGTGGGCGGGATCAGACCGGCCGCGCCGGTGGACGTGGTCTGGCCCAGGCCGGCGCCGATCTGGCCGCGTTCACCCTTGGGGAGGGCGGCGCCGTACATGTACGCGGCGCGCCGGCCCATCGCCGTTCCCGCGTAGACGTTCTCGCTGACCGCGTGCTCGAGGAAGCCCTCGGGGGCGAGCACCGGCACGCCGCCCTTCACCTCCTCCTCGGTCACCACACCCCGCACGCCGCCGAAGTGGTCGATGTGACTGTGCGTGTACAGCACGCCGGTCACCGGCCGGTCGCCGCGGTGCGCCCGGTACAGGGCCAGGCCCGCGGCCGCGGTCTCCGCCGAGATCAGCGGGTCGATGACCAGCACCCCGCGCTCGCCCTCGACGAGCGTCATGTTCGACAGGTCGAAGCCGCGGACCTGGTAGATCCCCTCCGTCACCTCGAACAGGCCGTGGTCGGCGCACAGCCGGCTCTGCCGCCACAGGCTCGGATTGACGGAGTCGGGGCACTCCCCGCCGAGGAAGCCGTACGCGTCCAGGTCCCAGACCGTCCGCCCGTCCGCGTCCTTGATCAGGTTGTCCTCGGAGGTGCCCATGAACCCGCGGCGCGCGTCGTCGAAGTCCTGCGTGTCGTCGAACGGCAGGCGCGCGGCCAGCTTCTGGTTGGCGTCGCAGATGGCCTGCTGGGCGGGCCCGGGTTCGGTGTGCTGCGGCATGGCGGTCTCCTTCGCGGGCGGACCTCGGCCCGGCCGATGCGGCCGGCGCCGACGCGTCCACCCTCACCCGGACGGCGCTGACGCACGAGCGGGCCTGGTCCGTTGGGGGCAGCCCGCGCCGGGCCCGCGCTGCTCACCCATGTGGATCCGCCGGGTGGCGCGGCCAGGGCGTCCCCCCAACGTTGGGGGGAGTTCTGGCGGAGGTCGTCGGAGGACGGGGGTGGCGTGGCGTGGGTGACGCGATCGGCCAGATGCTGGTGTCCGCGGTGGGCATCGCGATCAGCCCGCTGCCGCTGATCGCGGTGATCCTGATGCTGGCCACGCCGCGGGGGCGGGCGAACGGTGCGGCGTTCACCGCCGGGTGGATGGTGGCCCTGGCGGTGCTCGTCACCGTCGTCGTGCTGATCGGTGCGGGAGGGAACGCGTCGCAGGGCACGGGCGGTCCTGGACGGTGGACCTACTGGGTCAAACTGGCGCTGGGGGTGCTGTTCCTGGTGCTGGCCGTGGGCCAGTGGCGCGGGCGGCCGCAGGAAGGACAGCAGGCGGAGCTTCCGGGGTGGATGCGGGCGATCGACCGCTTCTCGCCCGGCAGGGCCGCGGCTCTCGGCGCGGCCCTGGCGGTCGCCAACCCCAAGAACCTGGTGCTGGGAATCGGCGGAGCGGTGTCCATCGCGGCCTCCAGCGCCGGTCCGGGCGGCCGGGCCGTCGCGGCGGTGCTGATGGTGCTGATCGGCTCGCTGTGCACGCTGCTGCCGCTGGGTGTCTACCTGGCCGGCGGTGAGCGGGCCGAAGCCGTGCTGAGCGGCTGGCGGGCCTGGCTGGGGCAGCACAACGCGGCGATCATGACGACCGTGCTGGCCCTGCTGGGCACCAAGTACGTCGGCGACGCGATCAGCGGGCTGTCATGACGGGCGGCCGCGCGAGGAGGGCGCCGGCCCGAAGCGGCGGGGGTGGGCGCTGATGGCCCAGGACGAGGAGCAGGATGCGGGCCCGGGCGGTGAGGACGGCGGCTCCGGCTCCGGCCCCTGGTGGAAGCGCGGCGAGGAACCCGACTACCGGGCCACCATGGCCAACGAACGCACCCTGCTCGCCTGGTCCCGCACCGCACTGGCCTTCCTGGCGGCCGCGTTCGCGGTCGTCAAGCTCGCCGATGTGACCCCGCGCGGCCTGCGGCTGGCCCTCGCCGGCTACCTCGTCGGGCTGGCGGGTGTCGTCACCGTGGCCGGCTACGTCCAATGGCGCGCACGCCAGACGCGGATGCGTGAAGGCCGCCCGCTGGGCCGCGTCGCAGGGCCCGCCGTCCTCATGACGGCCCTGCTCGTGCTCGCCGGTTT
>Ga0136643_10009481_pt1 | contig 14326 bp, 7 predicted proteins | sample TergutLab28metaG_FD_96883 | JGI IMG/M metagenome (GOLD analysis project Ga0136643, IMG submission 96883) | Labiotermes labralis P1 segment gut microbial communities from Petit-Saut dam, French Guiana - Lab288 P1 (version 3) (version 3) | ecosystem: Host-associated > Arthropoda: Insects >... | reverse complement strand
TGGCGGACGCTTGTGAGTGCGGTAATGAACCTTCGGGTTCCGTGAAATGCGGGGAATTTCTTGACTAGCTGCAAACCAGTTAGCTGCTCAAGAATGACTCTGCACCATGGAGTAAGTAAGTAAGTAATATCTTAGCAAATTCTGTGCTGCAGGACAATAAGATAGGGTGAAACAGGGAGGTAGTTGGTAGTTGACAGCTGAAGTCCGAATAGTCAGAAAACGGCCTAACAATTTGACAGCCCTCTGAACACTAAATATTCCCATCATTTTATTCATACTGACTATGATTCTCTTCCACGTTAATAAGAAAACACGTCCTGTGTGGAAGAAATCATAGATCCATTTGTCATACAATATTAAAGTGCGTAGCACATGGGTCGCCAGTAAATTAAGGTGCCGAAAACATACAAAAATCCACATAAATTTCACGGATGAATATATATATATATATATAAATATATATATATATAAATATTAAAGCCTCCTGTGATATAATGTCATATTAACCATTTAAACACCGAGTTAAATCCCATCTGCCATCTGCTGGTATTATTAGAAGCTCACCATATTCTCCATGTTAGCAGAATAAGGGTTAATTACTGCGGTATTGCCGACATTTCGGTCAAGTTTTCTTCCTTAATCCTCGTGGTTTAACGGTAATTTTATTTCTATACTTACATCTTGAAGATGGGGCAAGATTCTTCTCCTACACGTCAGTAACTATAAATCAATCTATTCGACTACATATTGCACAGGGAATTCAACTCCATAAAAACCGCTTTGAAAAACTGAAGTTTCGGATCATATTTGTGCCTTTTGGTACTGACCTCCTGGTTCTGACCTTTGTGCGGTTGTACATTTTTCCTTCTCCATTTCCAGTCGTCTATTGTGCTCGTCTATGAACTCCTGCAACAGCTCTGCTTCTGTCTGTTGTTTGCGTTCTGAAACATGATTGAAACGGTCTCTGATTTATGGACGAACGAAACAGTGAAAAAGAAAATATTTTGCAGTTTAAATTAGACTAACACACATAGACAAATCTGAAACAATAATTATTTGTTTGGAGTAAAAGAAATGAGCCCCTAATCACTAGAATTCATCTGTCCGCAAATAGTATATTCGATGATAAAGAAGATATTTCGATAAAATTTTATCCAATGCAAAAGAGAAATATTATTTTTCGTGAATAAATTTTTGTACATATCGGCCTCATATAATTTCATTGTGAGTAAATTTCACATTGAAAATTACGAGTCTTCTCTTAACAATATACATAACAAGAAATTAGTTTAGGATAAATATACAGACCTTATTAACACTTACAAACTTTATTCGCTAACAAACTTTGATATGTCTAATATTTAATCAAGCACTATGAGAAATAATTTTTGATAGACCATTGTTATATCCGAATTGCGATTTGTTGTGTAAGAATGGGTTTACTTATACAACAATGCCTTGTATGTGCAATAAATGAACATCAAGGTGTAGTATAAAGAATTGCAAGGCACTTTTTTAAAAGACTCGGGTTGGTTTGAATAAAGACGTTTCGAAAGGTGCTTATATGTCTATCAACATCAACGCTTTAAAAAACAGTTGTGGTTATAGGAACCATTTGTTTTAAGGTTCAGACATTTTACATTTTAGCCGCGGAGTGTATTTATGTGTTTCGTAATGTTCTCACAAAAAAAAGAACAAATTTTCCTTTAGAGTACTGGGAAATTGATCGTTCTGATCGAGATACATATTGTCTTGTGTGCTATCAGAAGTGAATTTGGAAATACTATATTAGATTAATTTCATATATCGATACTTTATCCAAATCGAGGAGCTGAAAAATAGGCACTGTCGCTTCCTCGTTGAACCTTCCTCTCAGATATGCAGACATATCATAAAACGATTAATTCCACTGGACTAAATGGCTTTAATTGTAGTAAGTCACAAAAGAAAAGACCTGCCTCGTGATGGAAGGCAACCGAGCGCTGCTTGCATAATGATCACGGAGAAGAGAAGACAGAGAGCCAGCATGGTGGTCTGATCGTGTGTCCAGTTGTGTCTTGTGCGAACTGACTAACCTTAGCTCTGACCAGCACTCACGTCCGCACAGTGATTCAAGGAACATGCGAATCGGATCATGACGTCAACATCGTAAAAGTGTTGTTGTGGTGATGGACCTGCGCTCTGTCATTCCACTGTTCAGTCCCTCAATGAGTGACAAAGAATGTACTTAGCGAGAGATGAGTTTAACTTCGAGGTGATTTTGGAAGTTGATATCAACTGGGTTATGACGCAGTGTAGTCTGGTATAGATGTTCCACCGTTTCGAAGGAAACACCTTCCTGTATCTTTAGCATAACATCATCACGTCTGTAAATTCAGAAGTCGCTGTGCGTGGTTTTTCTCTCTCAAAAAAGATGTGTTCTGTCGTTTAGCTCAAGCGATTAGGTTTCCTGCCTTTTTCGTTCGTTCCGATCCTCCTGTTTTGAATCTTGTCCTTAAAACCGCTTCTCTTGACTTTTTTTGTACTTTTCCTCATTTTCTCCAAGAAGTTGCCTCGACAGTGTGTCTGAATTGGTCACAACCACTTCCATATTTTTAACTCAGCGCTCATTTGTATTAGCATTCTTCACTTTACATACTGAAAAAAGACACAGCATCGTGAAATGCACAACATTTGGATGCATGCTTGTATGGATGGATGGACGGAGAGAGGTACGGACGGACGGACGGACGAAAGGACGGAAGAATGGACGGGAGGGCGGACAGACAGGCAGATACATAAATAAGTAATTAAAAAATAATTAAAAGGGCCTTTTATGAAATCAAGAAGAATGGGATAGGTGGGACGTGTGGCAGGCATAGAAGACAGTAACTCGTGCAAAAGTTTTGTAGGAGGGAAAGCAGAACTTGGAAGGTGTCAAATTTTATGAGACGTTCATAATAAGATAAATATGAAAGAAATAGAATGCAAAGATGTTCGTCTGGTAAAGGATAGGGAAGAGTTGCAAGTTTATTTGAGTGCAGTGATGAAACTGTGTGTATCATAGACCTCGGTACATTTCTGGACTAGCTGAACTACTACTAGCTTTCCAAAGAGGACGCTGCTCGGAGGAAAGTGATTTTTGAAAGGTTGATAGTTATTGACTCCTTGGAGCAGGCTGCTTCTTGGAGTTAGTTAGTTGGTTGGTTAGTTAATTAGTGAGTTTTTTTAATTGAATTAAACGTCTTTACACAACACAATTGACAGTTGTATTCTACAACACGTTACATCAGCAACATGTTTCGGTCTTGCTTGGCCATCATGAGGCTTACAGAAATTAGGATCAATTAAGGTACATAATGTTGCTGTACCGATGGGATCCCAGGGTTTACATTGTCTCCGTATCTTATATTGTATTAATATAAGAAACAGAGACAATGTAAACCATGGGATCCCATCGGTACAGCAACATTATGTACCTTAATTGATACTAATCTTTGTAAGCCTGATGATGGCCAAGCAAGACCGAAACATGTTGCTGATGTAACGTGTTGTAGAATACAACTGTCAATTGTGTTGTGCAAAGACGGTTTAATTCAATAAAATTTGTCATATGTGCACAGCGGGATGGAAGCAGTTCAATTCTAATTAGTGAGTAGTTACGTAGATGTCACGTACAGACTGTTAGAGTAAAAACGTGGAACAAGTTACAAAGGGAAGTTGAGAAATGTAGCCTATACAAAATTTAGTATTGCAATCTGAAGGGAAGGTAACGTTAGTGTTCTTAAGGCACAAAATAAACTGTGGTTTTTAAAATACATTTTGTATATAAAATTAACAGGATTTTAAATTAAAATGTGTCTGTGATTAATAAATTGTCCATTTAAAAAACAGGGAAATTTATTTTTAAAACGCAGCTCAGAGCAACACCAAGAAGCTTATTATTCCTTCTTGGTAAGCTATTAAGCGCTCAGTTATTCAAGAAATACCGCCCTTTGTGAAAAAGGGAAGTTAATTTATTTCAAGCAGTAAATTAAAGTTTGCAAAATAACAGTTTTTTAAAATTATTTGAAAGTAAATACGAAAATCGCTAATAGAAGGAAACATGTAGTAACAATAGATTGCTATAGCAAAAAAAAAAACCTTGCTGATTCCGGTCCCGTGGGGTGTGACGAGGCATCGTCGAATGAGTGTTTTCAGAAATTTCGGTAATGAATTCTTTCGAAACGTCGGGAAATATTCACCAACGACCCGCCGTCTTGTCCCAGAAGATCGGAGTTTTCGATCACTTCGCTGTGCGAAATTTAATAACCGCAAACCTTTGTGAAATTACTCTTAACGAATTTCGAATTCGGCCCTAACCTGCCCAACAGTGAGGCCATATGCAGCCGAAATTATGGCCTTCAAGCGACTCTGCCGTTCGGGAAAAACAATAATACAAGGCAGGTTTCACACTTTTGATAGGTCACGAAGGCCCTTAGGGTGAGAAAAGGTACAGCTCTACTCTTTCTAGGACCTCGGCACTAGAGGGGGTGGGAGTCAGCCCCACGCCCAGGCCGCCTCTACCCCCGGGAAAGAGCCGGTACCCATTTTACAGGAGGCTGGGTGGGCCCCAGGGCCGGTTCGGAAGGACGGAAAATCTCATCCCCACTGGGATTCGATCCCGGACCGTCCAGACCCGTAGTCAGTCGCTATACCGACTGAGCTACCCGGCTCACTACAAAACAATACTAAGGCCATGAAATGGTCCACCGTGCGCACTTCTACATCCTGTCCGATTCATTAAACCTTGTTACACTTGATGCCCTGTAGGAATATCTTAGCTACTGATAGCGTCGTTAAATAAACAACTCATAAATAATGATGGACAGAAAGTAGCTGTAGAGTGGATAGCATTCGCGCTTCAAATATCCGTCCGGAGACTGGATATTTGATTGGGAATCTTCATGGTCTTCTTCAGTCCTCCCGTAGCAAATCCGAAAATATAGCTTATTTTTGGTCAAACCCACTCCTTCCACATCCCTGTCGCTTTGTTATTCACTAAACATTTTGTCATTCTGCCCTACAAAATCTGAGATATTGAAAGTGTCTTTAAAGAAACCACATTATATAAATGGCGTCCTCTCTGCAACCTTGCTAAAATTTATAAAACAATATACAATATACAGGGTGATCCAGGAGGAAAGTTCATTATTTTGAGAGGTTACAATATTGATAAATGCAAAGTTGTGAGACAAACGTTCATATGAACATTTGTGTAATTCTGAATGATTACCGCCATAGAGCTGTTTAAAACCGGAGCTTTTTGAATCTTCGTAGACAAGTTGCAAAGTACATTGACGTTAACGGTAAGATTTTCGAACTTTTATTGTAAACTGTAACAAATTTGTCACTTCTGTGTAACAAATTTGTCATTGGAACAATACATTAAAATTACAATAAAATTAACAATACTTAATTTCTCTTCATTGTTACCATTCACACTGCTTTTGTATTTGTAGATTCAAAAAGCTCTTTTTTCGGTAACGATTCAGAATTACACACATGTTCATGTGAACTTTTTCTCACAACGACCCGTACTATTACCTCCCAAAATACTGATTTTTCCTCCTGAATTACTCCATATCTCTTCGAGGACGTTATTAATACGCAATGAAAACATACTATTTTATCACAGTTGCTGTCCTTGACGGGAAAAAGGCTTCGAACATCCTAGCAACAACGTCCAGAAGTTCTGATGAATCATACGGAATGCGTGATATCATAACCTATCTTAAACAAATATCAGGGGGCCTTGATTAACCCGTGTTGATTTTGTTGTGTTCGTAAGATAAAGAAAATGTTGCATGCCGGCAGCAGGCAGCTTTGATAGGCAGCTGTTTGCTCGTCTCTTCGTAATTACACCAGCAAATGACAATATGCGCTGGAGGGTTTTGTGCAGCTAATGGATGTGTTGGACAATAGGCCTTATAACACTGGACGAAGAAGCTATATAAGTATAGCCGGTTCACTGGTAACCAAGGAATCATGTTTCGAACCCCGGCAGGAGAAACAAATTTTCTATTCTCCGAAATGTCTGGGGCCCACGCAGACTCGTGTGTAATGACTACTGGGATTCTTACCAGGAGGTGAAAACAGCCGGGGTGCGAAGTTGACTGTCTACTGCTGAAATTAAGGATTAGTGGAGTTATACGCCATTCCTTCATGGAGTGTAGAGGAACAACAGTTGTCCTGCGATTTACAGTTGTCAGTAACTATACGATATTACTAGAACATGTAATTTTTATGCGTGTTACTGGATATCTGTGACATTTATGTACAGGAAGTGTGTGTCATAGTGACGTGTGAATAAATAATTACTTTAAAATTTTGGAGTTCAGCTAGCATAGTCGATAGCCAAGACATATATAACCGAAATGCTCTACTCAGTCACAAATTTTCAAAACACCACTAGTCGCCAGTCATATATGGCAAATGATATGTTTTATTTTGGGGCTAGAAATCTGGTGAATTATCAATAAAACTAAACTCTCGTTTTCTGATCATAAATTGAATATTTGACAAGAACGTTACATTGTTCTGTTTGACTAAGGGATTCACATGTCACATTATAGCGGAGGAAGGTATCATCAGATCTCAAAGAGACTGTTAACGGTACTTGTGAGGACTGAAGTGTATCGGTTCCTACCTTACAGAGTACAGAGTGCGAGCCCATTATAAAGGCCAAACGATTAATCCTGTATACAGAAATTTTGCGGTCTGTATGGGAAACATAAGGAACACACAATTCATATTTTCCTGATGTTACAAGAAGTTACCAAGGGGATTTAAAACGTTAATAAGTGCTTGGTAATTAGGAATTTTCAGCCGTTTGTTGGAGTAGTCAGTACAAGGATGCTACGGCCTGAAAAATAGAAACTGCATTTCTTCTCCGTCCGTGTAACCAATATATAAAATTATCTTCTTTTTTTTTATTTTTTCTTTCATAAAAATTTAAAGAAAAATAGCGAGGTTTTGTGGCATAAAATTGGATGATGATACGAACTGTGGAGAGGTAAGGATATTGCAAGATGTGGTCGTGGCGTGTTTGCAGATGTATTAGGTTTCGTCCGGAGACATGCTGAGGAAATTTACATTCAAAACAGAGAGTTGTATGTTGACGATTGTCTGTGCAAATATACTTTAACATCGCTGGTCTGTTTTATGACATAACAGACTAGCCTGTGTGTTTGTTAATACCTTGTTGACAAAATCCAAAACTGTCCTCTCAGTACACACTAAACTCATAACATTGTGATACATGAAAATGATTGATGGTACTTATGTGTTGAACCGTACTTTTCTGTATCACTTTTCCCTGTACCGCCCCTTGTTCATATAATTTATTCTGCCAGGTTATGCAATGTCCCTAGCTAATATTTATGATCATACAAGCGTCTCTTCCACCAAAGTGCCTTTAGATGTGTGGACAGTGCCTCATAAAATTATGTCAATTGAAGTACCTATTCTTTCAAGAAATTGTTTCATCATATACTTCACTCTTTTGGGCTCAAGTTGCCTAACTTGAACGAAAATGATGAACAAATAGCAAGCCAACAAATTCCATTTTTCGTAAATATTTTTGGACACGAAAATCTGTAAGTCATACAATAATAACGCAATTTTAAGCGAAAAATACGTTAATCAGATTTCATTTACAGCGTAAAATTAATTTGTTATTATACAATTTCACACACCAACACATGCACACACACACACACACACACACCAACACATGCTCATATATATACTACTTAAGAAGTCTAAAATTTGCATTAAAATATTTAAAACGCTCCTACATGTTTCGATCACACGATCATCCTCAGTGAGCATACATTGTTCCTTGCTTAAGTTATAATTTAAAACATTCAGTAAATTAGTTGAATAAAGAGAGACCAACTTGATGTCACTTGCTTTATTATTTCATTATTTAATGCTCAACATGTTTCGGATGTTAATACATCCATCCTCAGGATCTTGCGACTTATTTGATGAGTTATTGCATGGGTTGTATGGTTCCGGTTCGATGTGTGTTGGTGTTGCCTTGTGGTGGTGTGGTATCCGTATGCAGGCTTAAGCAGTAGTGCTTCAGCCTGCATACGGATACCACACCACCACAACGCAACACCAACACACATCGAACCAGAACCATACAACCCATGCAATAACTCACCAAATAAGTCGCAAGATCCTGAGGATGGATGTATTAACTTCCGAAACATGTTGAGCAGTAAATAATGAAATAATATAGCAAGTGACATCAAGTTGGTCTCTCTTTATTCAACTATCAAAATGATGCACGGTCCAATAAACATAAGATTCAGTGAATTACTTCGTTATGTTAACTTTGGTGCTGTGGCAGCATGTCGTGTTTTTGTGTGTGAGTCGTACGCTGTTTAGAATGAGCCTGGTTATGGTTATGCGTCGTATGCTGTGCAGCGTGAGTCTCACGCTGCACAGCATAAGACGCACAACCATAACCAGTATATATATATATATATATATATATATATGCATGCATGTGTTAGTTTGTGTAAGTAAATCAATTACAGAATGCACGGTGCAACGATAAAGATAGTTTGTTATTAATTACAAATATTCGGTCTATTCCAGCTATCTGAATATGTATTATAAAACAGGTCCATATAAAATGTAAAACACAAAGACAGTGTCGGTCCTGTATACGCCGCCAAGGCTTACAGGGGGCATTGCAATAAGGCTTCGGTCATTAGTAACCTCGGCACTAGATGGAGGTGGCTGGGTTAATTCCCACTCTCGTCGCCTAACCCGCGCGGAAGGAACTCCTGGGTGCCATTTAATTTTATGCTGGGCGAGACATAGAGCCGGTCGGAACGTTTTGAAGACGTGAATAGTCTCTTGCCTTTGCCGGGACCTGAACCCGGGAACGTTCAACAGTAGCCTATTCTATACACGTCAAATCTGAACCGTTTCTGATTACACTGTAATATTTACTTTTAGACCTTGCCCTTTCTAGTCTGCCCCCAAAGAACATAACGTTTGGAGACCAGACGTTTTCCACTTCTTGAAATGTTGTTTTCTTTCTGTGAAATATTAAACCTTACAGACCGTACTTATCCAAATATAACTGACTGGTATGGGGTAAATAGTGAACTGTAAGTGTTATGGAAAGGTACTCTTATCATATCTGAACTTCGTTGCACATATAATTCCAAGAATTTAATAATAAACAATTATACCATACTTGCCGATCCTACCAGAGTGAAACAGCCAGAAGTGTAAATGTGCTTGCTTTACGGGTGATATTTATGGACATCTTTTTACTTCTGATGTTTCAAAATCCGTGAATTCTGGTAGCTGTTTATAAAAGGAAAAGTTCTAATGGAAGAGCAAGTACAGGTTTTTCGAAAAACAGGGTGTTGAGAAATGTATATTGGTCTTAGAGCCAGAAAGAAATGGAAAGATGAATAAAATTTCGTTATGGCGAGTTCTACGAATCCATTCCTCATCAAATGTTATCAGGGAGCGCAATTTTAAGCTTCCACCGCGAAGTAGATAAGATCTTAATTCCTTTGGGATATTACGCATCGTATAGTGTTCAAGCCTTGAAGAGGAGATCGATGTTGTCCCGAAACGTCGGTAAGGAATCATAACCATGGGTTACGTAACATCCCAGACAAGCACAGTATCGCGTGACCTCGGAGATTAAATAAAAAAGAATGAGGTGGGTAGGACATGTTGCAAGCATATTAGAGAAATGCATGCAGGATTTTGGTTGAAAATCTTGAAGGAAGATCTTAGATTATGTGGGAGAAAGTAATAAAACTATAAAACTAGGAGGTGTGGCCTGGATTCGTCTGGCACAATACAGGGACCTGTGGCAAGCTGTTGTGAGCACTGTAATTAAAGTTTGGGTTACAAAACTGCAGGGAATTCTTGACAAGAAAATTAACTGTAACATGCTCAAAAAGGACTTTATTCCATGGAGGCAGCCAGTTACTAAGTAAGTAGATAGTTATTTAGTTGGTTGCTTAGTTTTCTCGTTAGTTAGGTGGCTAGCCAGTTATTCAGGTAGATACTTACTTATTTAGTCAGTTATTTATTGTTTTTTGAGGTAGTTATTTATCTAGTTGGTTAATCACCTGTGTGTTTTGTTACTTTACACAATGAAGGGTGAATCTGGCGGGAATTCTAACATCCGTGTGTTCTGATATCCATGATGAATTTATGTTTTTAGGGGATTTATGTAAAGCCCTTAACAAAAGACAGAGCAGCTTGGGTCAAGCTGTAACGCTTATGACTTTTAATCCTGAGAAATATGCTTCGAATCTTGTCCTTGAGGATTGGTATAGCCTTTTTCAGTCCTCCTCAACAAGTTCCAAGATAATACTACAACTTATTCCAAGATCGAGTCCTACCATCCTGTTTCCAATGCATTATTTAGTTATCATCCTACCATTTGACTAGTCAGTATGGTGCAGATATCACTTGACACTCGTCTGTATGCATGATGCCTCTAGTAAAGTGGCTTGTGCGCCACTCTGTATAAAGACTGAGTTATTGAAGCTGTCGTTAAATAACAACAAATGAACTGCCTATGAAAATACAATCAGTACATTAAATAATATGTGGCATATTTTGTAGAGATGCAGCATCCAAAGTTTGTTAAAATGACGATGTTGCGGAAGTAGAGTGCAGTCACTCTTTTGCGAGAATCTAATCCAGATGGATTTGCTGAAACATTTACTGTGAAATTTATTATCAAATCGTTGGTGCAATAATAGTTGCTCCATAAACAACGGTCCTTTATTGCGTTATTCTTCTTAATGTATTTATAATAATATGATTGTAAGCTTTGTGACAAAATTTTTCTTTACGCACATCTGGAAATTTTTTGACTGTATCTACAAAGCTCCTGCGCCACTCCATGAAAGTGGGGTACATAATTAGACATACTCGTATTCTGTGTTATGGTTGTATATTTAAGTCCGGTAAACAAACAACTTTCCTGTATCGGTACATTTCTTAGTAAAGGTAAAGCTATCCCTGTTGAGGCCTGGACAGCCCTTGAAGGTTCCAGGAGATTGAGGCTCCCAGAATTTCTACACCATCGGCACATGAAGGTAGCAAGGTTGTTGACCCTAAACACCAGCCGCCTATACCCCCACCCCCAACCCAAAAGATACACCAGGTACTCATTTCTGTTGGAGGCTGAATCGAACACCGCGGTCATATTTCGTCCGGAAGGAGTCGAACCCGCGACCTCCGGCTTGTAGCGCAGTGCCTCAACAAACTACTACGTACCCTGTGTTTCTTAGTGAAGTGTTTAAATTAAATACGAATTTGAGCATTGAAGGCTCTTGTCGAAACTTTGAACAAATTTAGTTACGTAGTCTCACGCACATAAATCTAGGAAGGACAGTCGGCTGTCCAAATATTTTCAAAGACACTACGGCATTCTGCATGTATCTGAAGCTGTCCTGCAAAATCTGAGACAGATAGCTAACGTACTGAAGGATAGCATGGCGAAGGTAATGCATAAGTAAGAAAAACGTTACTCTAGGATATGACGCTGTTTCAGTGTATAACATATCGTACAAAGAGTCACGGAGGAGAGGAATATCCTACAAACAACAAAAAGAAGGAAGACTAAGTGGACTGGTCACATCTTGCGTAGGAACTGCCTTCTATAACACGTTGTTGAAGGAAAGATAGAGGGAAGCATAGAAATGACAGGAAGACGAGTGGGAGGTCATAAGCAGCTACTGAATGGCCTTTAGGAAAGAGAGGATACTGAAAATTGAAAGAGAAAGCACTAGATCGCACTCTGTGAAGAACTCGCTTTGGAAGATGAAATGGACTTGTAAGACAGACAACAGAATGAATGAATGAATAAATCCTATCGTTAGAAGTTATATAATATCAGTAATTCGCCCGTCGTACAATGAACAAAGAAAAAATAAGATCAGAACGCACAAGAGGACGTTTTCCTTCCCGTGGTTCAGGCGGTTCATCGCCATTCCCTCATCTCGGAAAAATGGATTCAATCCCAGGGCAGTCTACGTGGGACTTGTGGTGGGCAAAGTGGCACTGGGACAGATTTTTCTCCGAACACATCTTTTTTTTTTTTTGTAGGTTTTATTCCAACAATATTCCACGCTCGTTCGTTGGTCACGGATGCTGTATAACCTTTGCATCTGACAGCTTCGTGCAGAAGCCCGCGCTATCGCAGCGATCACAGTGACAACCTTGCAAACTTAATATCAGTAAAAACTCCGTGGCATTCGTGGTATAGTCTGTGGTGGTGATGTTGTGTCCAACATAGTTGATAGTGGGGTTGAGCAGTGTAGAACGAAGTGTATGTGTGACGTGTACGTTGATGCACTTGTCATATAAATTTACTGTATAATTTAACATTACAAATGTAATTGTAAGTGGTAAGTAACGTTCGTAGTACTTAAGAGATACGAAATTAGATTTTGTATATGTTACACGTGTGAATGAGTCGTGCACGATGAATGGTTAAAATTCCCTTGAGCGCAAGAGACTGAAAATATTCATAACAGTAAAAAGGTAAATGTATGGTTGTCCCTGGCCACGCTCTGAAGGCATATAGAAGGAGAAGAGGTATAGTTCCACCCATTCTTAACCTCGGCGCTAGATTGAGGTGAGTGGTGGTCAACTTCACCCTTCGGCGGCTTTACTGCTTGGAACTAACCCCAGCACCCAGTGAGTAGAAGGCTGCGTCTTGACATTTTGGAGAAGAGAAAAATTCCTTGCCGGGATACGAACCTTGGACGGTCATTCCGTTAGCCTACTCTGCTGACTGAACTATACCGGCTCTTTCTGTGAAATAATAATTGCATTATTTGCTTCAGTTTCCTAATAGTTTTAATTGCACGAAATGATATCTCCGATTATTTGTTTTTGTTGTCACATTGTATTCAATAAAATGGAAATTAAAAACAAAATTATTGTATTCATATGTCTGAACTTCTTAAGTCTTTATTTTAGAATAGTTTTTGAATATGTATGGTCATTAATAACTGTTTCATAATTGAGATATTTCTTGCAGTTTTTAGCACTGTCATAACTACTTTCATCCAATCCAACAACTTTGGAATTTGGGTTTTATTTACGGATGCCACCCAAGAATCCAACTTTCCGAAACACACATTAGCATTGTCTATACCGCCCTCTTGGTTTCATTCTAGATGGCTATTTGTTTGGTGGTTTCAGTGCCCCTAAGCCACAGGTGGCTTGATTGGATGTACTGTAGCGTTAGTTTTATTTTTGCAGCCATGCTAGTAACTAATTATGCTGTAAAATAAAGGACTCATAAGGAGTAACTTTTACGTGAAGTGTATGGTGTTAGCCATAAACAGCTGATCTGACAAACAACACTCTGCAGAAAATTTTTTTGACTTCCCATGTCTGTTTTTAATGGTAAAACAGTGCTTTTTCTTTGTGATGGTACACAGTGATATGGCATTCTGATACCTCTGTTGACAGTGACATATCAAATGTATATTATAAATTAACAACTCAGACAAAATGGAGATTATTTGTTGTTTTATTCCAACCATATTATCACAGTATGAAACAACAGGATCAGCAGTTTATTTGACCACAAGGTGCATTTTCAACATTACCAGCTGTCAGGGAGTGAGTACTGGCACTTTTTTCTGCCGAATGGATACCAGAACTCTCTTTTTGTATAAAAGCTGTGATAGGGTATCTTTATATTTCCTTATCACAGGAATTTTTTGTATGTTGGTGAATATCACATCTGTATACTTTGCTGACAATGTATCTTGCATGGAGTAGTGTTGTGGCTCAATTTTTGAATGATGTGAGGTAAATTTGTCAGAGAAACAGGTTTACTAAACTAATGCCTATATAGCACAAGCTGCGATGTCTGGCACTGGATGATCCAGAAAGCCCTTTTAACTGGAAATTGACTAAGATGTCCATTGCATTTTATTGTTCGATCACCCACTTTCACTGCTGTGAATATGGTGATTAAAAAGTGAAATATTTGTGTCTTGTTGGTATTTTTTAAGATTATATATACTAGGGTCCCACAAATTTTCCTGTAATCTAGAAAGAGATCAAAGTTTAATTAATCAGAGAAGTGACATTAAGCAAGTTTCATATTAAGGACCCATAATTCTGGAGTGGACTGTGAACATCACAGTTACGTTGTGCTCTGTGCTTAGTTCATGTCAACTAACATGCTTTTTTGTATGTCAAGTTGGGGGGGGGGGGGGGGAATTATATTAATTATGCTAAAAATGGGGGACCCCCCAGCAAAAAATTAAATATTTTA
>Ga0136643_10009477_pt1 | contig 14329 bp, 14 predicted proteins | sample TergutLab28metaG_FD_96883 | JGI IMG/M metagenome (GOLD analysis project Ga0136643, IMG submission 96883) | Labiotermes labralis P1 segment gut microbial communities from Petit-Saut dam, French Guiana - Lab288 P1 (version 3) (version 3) | ecosystem: Host-associated > Arthropoda: Insects >... | reverse complement strand
TTGGCGATAAATTGTACCCTCACGAGTAATCTCAACTTCTAACCATGAAGACAGAGCGTTAACAACGGACGACCCTACACCATGCAATCCACCTGAAGTTTTATAGCCTCCTTGACCAAATTTTCCCCCAGCATGAAGTACAGTAAAGATAACCTCTACTGTTGACTTTCCTGTGGCGTGCTTACCGACAGGCATCCCACGTCCTTCATCTTCGACAGTTAAAGAACCATCTTCATTGATGATGACTGAGATTTTATGTCCAAAACCTGAGAGAGCCTCATCGACTGCATTATCGACAATTTCCCAGACCAAGTGATGAAGCCCTGTCCCATCGGTCGATCCGATATACATCCCCGGGCGTTTTCTAACTGCATCCATCCCTTCTAAAACCTGAATGGCTGAATCATCATAATTGTTAATATCAACTACCATTATTTCTCCTATATGAAATATCTTATCTTGCTTATTTTACATTCTTTTTTTGTGTATGTCAAAAGTAGAAACACAAGATATAGGAGATAAGGAATTTTATACTTTTATTTATGATATAATTATTGAAGCTATAATTTGAAACGGAGCGTTTATGATGATGATATTTTCATTGATTCTTGCTTATTTATTGGGAGCAATTCCTGCAGGATTATGGATTGGAAAAATATTTTTCAAAAAAGATTTACATGAGCATGGTTCAGGAAATACAGGTTCAACTAATACCTTTAGGATTCTTGGGACAAAAGCAGGTATTATTGTTTTTATCTTTGATTTCTTAAAGGGAACGGTTGCCACTCTTATTCCCACATTCTTTGGAATCCATGGGATTTCTCCATTATTCTTTGGCTTACTTGCCGTTCTGGGTCATACCGTATCTGTCTTTGATAAATTTCATGGAGGCAAGGCGGTTGCAACTAGTGCTGGGGTCATCCTTGGATATTCTCCACTCTTTCTTCTTTATTTAGCAGTGGTCTTTCTACTCATTCTTTACCTATATAGTATGATTTCTTTATCTAGTATTTCTGCTGCTATTGCTGCCCTTGTAGGTCTCATTCTATTTCCCGCCTTTCATTTCATCTTACATGAATATGACTTCATCTTCTCTATCATCGTTGCTACACTGGCTATTATTATCCTTGTACGCCATCGAAGCAATGTGAATCGGATGAAAAGACATGAAGAATCTACTGTACCTTTTGGATTAAATTGGAGTAAACAGTATAAAAAGGCATAAACACAATATCTTGTATAACGAAAAATAAAAAAGCACAATATCTAGTGTTTTTTTCTTGACTTGATATTTTTTTTATACTAAAATGGATTAATAAATAAAAATATTGGAGAAAATTATGATTACTGTTTATTCTAAAAACAATTGTATGCAATGTAAAATGGTTAAAAAATGGCTTTCTGAGCGTTCGATAGACTTTCAAGAGATTAATATCGACGAACAACCAGAATATGTTGAAACAGTTAAAAACATGGGATTTATGGCTGCTCCAGTAATCACAAACGGTTCTGATCTTTCTTTCTCAGGATTTAATCCTGTTGAACTTGGAAAACTCGCATGAAATTAGTTTATTTCAGTATTACTGGTCAAACTCGTCGCTTTGCCAAAAAGACTTCGCTTGAACAAGTTGAAATCTTTGCTGGAGAGAGCGGTTTTAATATGGACGAATCCTTTATTTTACTCACGCCTGCTTATGCTGAAAATGGTAAAAGTCAAGAGGTAATGGATCCCGTCTTTGATTTCATGGCTTATGCCAATAATGCCAAACACTGCACGGGAATTATTGGTACAGGTAATCGTAATTTTGCAGAACTTTATATCTTTACAGCCAAAGAGCTCTCGAGTCTTTATCAAATTCCTGTCCTTTATGATTTTGAATTTTCAGGAACTCCTTCCGATGTTCAAGCTGTAGAAAATATTGCACGTCAATTAGAACAAGGTGCTAGAATCACTATTAAATAAAACAAGAGGTCATTATTTTGTCACTTAAAACACTTAAAGATGTGAGCTATTTCAAGCTCAACAATCAAATAAATATTCCTGTCAACGGTTCAATTCCATTGGCAAAAGATAAAGAAGCCATTGTGGCTTTCTTTGCTGAAAATGTCATGCCTAATACATTGACAGCTCCTACTTATGCTGAAAAGTTAGAAATTCTTATTAAAGATGATTATCTTGAAGAAACTTTTATCCGTAAGTATGACATGAGCTTCATTGAAAAGCTTCACCAAGAATTAGTCGACTTTGACTTCAAATTTGATTCATTCATGGCTGCTTACAAATTTTATACGCAATATGCCATGAAATCAAATGATGGAAGTCAATATCTTGAACATTTTGAAGACCGTGCATTGATGAATGCTCTTTATATGGCAGATGGCAATGAAGAGCAAGCTCGTACTTTGGCATTTGCTATGATTAAGCGTCATTATCAACCTGCGACACCTACCTTCCTTAATGCTGGGCGTAAACGTCGTGGAGAATTTGTTTCATGTTTCTTACTTCAACTGACAGATGATATGAACTCTATTGGACGCACCATTAACTCTGCCCTTCAACTTTCTAAAAATGGTGGAGGAGTTGGGCTTAATCTCTCTAACTTGCGTGGAGCTGCTGCTCCTATCAAAGGTTATGATGGTGTGGCTTCTGGGGTTGTCCCTGTAATGAAACTTTTTGAAGATTCATTTTCATACGCTAATCAACTCGGCCAACGACAAGGTGCTGGAGTAGTCTATCTCTCGCTCTTTCACCCTGATATCATGGAATTTCTCTCTACCAAAAAAGAAAATGCCGATGAAAAAATTCGCGTGAAGACTCTTTCTCTTGGTGTAACTGTCCCGGATAAATTCTATGAATTAGTTAAAAACAATGAAACGATGTATCTCTTTGACCCTTATTTTGTAGAAAAAGAATACGGTATACCATTCTCAGAAATCAATATCACTGAAGAATATGACAAAATGGTCGCTAATGATAATATTCGTAAAAAAGAAGTCAATGCTCGTGAACTTGAACAAGAAATTTCTAAACTCCAACAAGAATCTGGTTATCCTTATATCGTAAATATTGATGTTGTTAATCGTGCTAATACGGTTGATGGTGTGATTTCTATGTCTAATCTCTGTTCAGAAATCCTTCAAGTACAAACTCCTTCTGAAATCAATGATGATCAAACATACAAGACTCTCGGAACAGATGTGGCTTGTAATCTTGGTTCTACTAATATCATTAACATGATGACATCTGCTGGAGAATTTGGTTCATCTATCGAAGCTATGGTTCGTGCTTTGACTTTCATCTCAGAAACATCAAATCTTGACAGTGTCCCTACCGTCCGTAAAGGAAATGACGAAATGCGAGCCATTGGACTTGGGGCTATGGGACTTCACTCTTACCTTGCTAACAATCATATCCACTATGATTCTAAGGAAGCTGTTGAATTCACAAGTGTTTACTTCATGCTCCTTAACTACTATACTTTGAAAGCATCTAATAAGCTTGCTGCTGAACGTGGTCAAACATTCAAGGATTTTGATAAGTCAGGTTATGCCGATGGTTCATACTTTGATCAATATCTCAATCATGATTACTTTGCGGGTGTCTCTGATAAAGTGAAAGGATTATTCAATGATATCGATGTCCCTTCTGCTAAAGAGTGGACTGAACTTAAAGCCTCAATCATGAAAGAGGGTCTCTTTAATTCTTACCGTCTTGCCGTTGCTCCTAATGGCTCTATCTCATACATCAACGATTGTTCTTCTTCTATTCATCCTATCGTTAATCGTATTGAAGAACGCCAAGAGAAGAAAGTTGGGAAAATCTATTATCCAGCCGCTGGACTTGCAACAGACACAATCCCTTATTATAAATCGGCCTATGACACAGATATGCGTGCAGTAATCGATGTCTATGCTGCTGCAACAGAACATGTGGATCAAGGTCTTTCTCTCACACTCTTTATGCGTTCAACTTTACCAGAAGGGATGTATGAATGGAAAGTGGAAACAGATAAAATGACCACTCGTGACCTTTCAATCCTCCGTAACTACGCCTATAATAAAGGAATTAAATCAATCTATTATGTGCGTACATTTACAGATGACGAGGAAGAAGTTGGGTCCAATCAATGTGAAAGCTGTGTAATTTGATAGAACTGAATTTATACAAATAAATTTACTGAAATCTAACTCCAAAAATAAAAATATTATAGGTAAATATAATGACTAATGAAAAAAATAATACTGTAGATACTTACTATGCTGCTATTAACTGGAATGCTATTGAAGATTCTATTGATAAATATACTTGGGAAAAATTGACGAGTCAATTTTGGTTGGATACTCGTATTCCTGTATCTAATGATTTGGATGACTGGCGTCATCTTCCTGAAATTGAGCGTGATACATTCGCTAAAGCATTTGCTGGATTGACTTTGCTAGATACTTTGCAATCTGTTGATGGAGCAGAAGTCCTTAAACATGATGCACGCACCCCTCAAGAAATTGCTTGCTTCAACAATATTCAATTCATGGAGTCTGTACATGCCAAGTCTTACTCGACTATTTTCTCCACACTTAACACTAAAATGGAAATTGAAGAATTGTTTAACTGGGTTGATACCAACGAACACATGCAGAAAAAAGCTGAAATTATCAATACCATTTACCAAACTGGGACTGCTTTGCAAAAGAAAGTTGCTTCTGTCTATCTTGAAACTTGTCTCTTCTATTCTGGTTTTTATACTCCACTTTGGTATCTTGGAAACAACAAAATGAACAACTCAGCTGAAATTATCAAACTCATTATCCGTGATGAGTCTGTTCATGGGACTTATATTGGCTATAAATTTCAACTTGGTTTTGAAGAACTTTCAGAAGAGGAGCAATCAGAGTTCCGTGATTGGATGTATGATTTGCTCTTCAAACTCTATGAAATTGAAGAAAATTATACTAAATTATTATATGATCAAATCGGATGGACAGATGAAGTCTTAAAATTTGTGCGATACAATGCCAATAAGGCACTCATGAATCTCGGGCAAGATCCTCTTTTCCCTGATACAGCTGCTGATGTCAATTCTGTTGTCATGAATGGTATCTCTACTTCTTCTTCTAACCATGATTTCTTCTCACAAGTGGGAAATTCCTATCTTCTCGGAGAAGTTGAAGCCATGACAGATGATGATTATACTATTGGTTCAAAAAATAAATAAAAAGAGGCTTGTTCTCTTTTTTTGATTTCATTTAATTGTTTCTCCTTTCTTTGATAAAATATAAGAAAGGGGTGACATTATGCTCATATCTGAAATTAGAAAAATTCCAATAAAAGTAACAGGGCTTCTTATCATTTGTATAAGCTTGAACTTCTTTCTACTCCCGCATGAGATTGCATCCGCAGGTGTTGGAGCAGTCGGTTTTTTGGTTCAAGTTTTGTGGGGAGTAGATCTACATCTAACTGTCTGGATAATCAATGTTTCTATGCTCATTCTTACATTATTTTTATTAGGTAAGGCCACATTCTTCCGCATCCTACTGGGTAGTCTGCTCTTCCCATTATTTCTCTCCATTCTTCCTGAGATGAAGCTCCTTGATTCTTATCCTCTCTCACTCATCCTTGGTTCCTTCTGTTTCTCCTTTGGTGTTTATTTCTTAATAAAAATTGACTCTTCAAATGGAGGGCTAAATGTTCCCCCTCTCTTCTTCAAGAAATACTTTAATCTGGACGAAAGTCTAGGGATGTTCATTTCCAATCTCGTCATCCTCTTACTTAATTTCATTGTCCAAGGATTAGAAAAAGCATTCATAGCAAGCATTTCTATTGTACTCATGTCATTATTCATGAAGTTATTACTGAAATTACCCATTCATTTTATAAAATAAAAAACTTGAAATTATTTTCAAGTTTTTATTATTATGCTTTGAGATAGCGACGCATAGAGAGAATTGAACCAAGTGATCCAATCAAGATTCCGATTAGGAATAATAATCCTACAATCATTGGAACAAATGAACTTCGTGGAAGAAGTGAAATATCCTGTGACATTAAGGCTGGCATTGTTGAGACATAAGCTAAATTATAAAGCCAAACAACAAGAATACTTGGGACAATCGCTCCTAAAAATCCAACCCATGCTCCTTCAAGGAAGAAAGGCCAACGGATATATCCATTCTTTGCCCCAACCAATCGCATGATTTGAATTTCACGCTGACGTGACATGATGGTAATACGGATAGTATTAGAGATGAGGAATATAGCAATAACAAGTAAGAGACCTGCAATAACCATTCCCCATGTCTGTATCATCCCTGCAATTTTAAGCATTCGTTCAGTGTCTGTTCCACCATAACTTGCTTTATAAACACCCGCGACTTGCCCAGCATCTTTTGATACTTGTTTAACATCTTGTGGACTATTAGCTTCTATGATATAAGCGTCATAAAGTGGGTTAGCATCCCCCTTCATAAGATTCCAGTCATTACCCAACGATTGAGTCAATAGTGTCATCTGTTCGTCTTTACTAGAGAATTTGATGCTTTTTACATTTTTTACTTCTTTAAGTGAATTATATACTTTTTGATAATTTGGGTTAGGCAATGTTTTATTAGCGTTAGCTGGGTCAGGCAGTGTTTTTGCTTGATCATGTATTTTCAAATCAGTATAAGCTACAACACGCACATTCCCTTGAATATCATTAGCCAATTTGGTTGTATTTAGAATAATAGTTAGAAAAACACCAACTAAAATCAAAGTAATCATAACTGAAGATACGGCAGCAACTGTCATCCAACCGTTACGTCGTAAATTCTTTAATGATTCTAAAATATGTTTGAAAAAATTTCTAATCATCGTATCCGTAATCTCCTTCTACTTGGTCACGGACGATACGCCCGCTTTCGATAGCAATTACACGATGTTTCAATGTATTTACAATTTGGCTATTATGTGTTGCCATTAAGATTGTAGTCCCTTGAAGATTAATTTTTTCAAGAAGATTCATAATTTCCCATGAATTTTCTGGATCAAGGTTCCCTGTGGGTTCATCTGCAATCAAAATTTTAGGTCTATTCACAATAGAACGAGCAATGGCAATACGCTGTTGTTCTCCACCGGAAAGTTCAGTTGGAAATGAACGAAGCTTATGTTTCAATCCAACTAAATCTAAGACTTCATTGACACGTTTTTTAATTTCACGTGGATTTTTTCCTATAACTTCCATGGCATAAGCGATGTTTTCATAGACTGTTTTTTTCATGAGGAGCTTATAATCTTGGAAGACTACTCCTACTGAACGACGCAACATAGGAATGTCACGTTTTTTTAATTTTTCCAACTTAAAATTAGAAACATTTCCTGTTCCTTTATCAATTTTTAGTTCTTGATAAAGAAGCTTGATAAAAGTTGATTTCCCAGCACCAGAAGGTCCTACCACATAGGCAAATTCTCCCGCTTCTACTTCAACTGAAATATTACGAAGTGCTGTTGTACCATTAGAATATTTCTTAGATACATTACTTAGTTTAATAATACTCATAATCCCTTTCTTTAATCGTGCAAGTAATGCTAACATGCATGATTCATCAAAGTTTTAATCCCTGATGTTTTTTTAAGATTGATTTTATTTAACAGTTCTAATTATAACAAATTTCCCGTTATAATGCTAGAAGGCATTTTTTTTATAACTTCCAACGTAAATAGGCGTGAATAAATCCATCTAAATCCCCATCCATAACATTGGCTACTTGATTATCTTCATGTCCTGTGCGTGCATCTTTAACTAACTGATAAGGCATAAAAACATAAGAACGAATTTGACTTCCCCAAGAAATTTCTGATTGTTCCCCACGCAGTTCATCTACTTCATCTTGTTTCTTTTCCATTTCCAATTGATAAAGTTTAGATTTGAGCATTGCCATAGCTTTATCTCTATTTCCATACTGAGTTCTATCCATTGTAGAGCTGACCACAATTCCTGTTGGGGTATGGGTCAGACGAACCCCAGTTGATACCTTATTGACATTCTGACCTCCTGCCCCACCTGATCGGAAGGTGTCCATCTTAATGTCTGCATCCTTGACATCCACCTCTATGCTGTCGTCCAATTCAGGCATGACATCCACAGACGTAAATGATGTATGGCGTTTGTTTGCTGAATCAAAAGGCGAGATACGCACTAATCGATGTACACCTTTTTCTCCACGTAAAAATCCATAAGCATTATGTCCAGTGAATCTGAGTGTAGCAGATTTTAACCCTGCTACATCTCCATCTTGATAATCTACGACTTCTACCTTGAAGTCATGGGCTTTCCCCCAGCGTTCATACATTCTCATGAGCATAGAACCCCAATCTTGAGACTCCGTCCCTCCTGACCCTGGATGAATTTCTAGAATTGCATCCATATGGTCATAGGGCTGATTGAGCATGATTTCGAGCTCATAAGATTCTATTGCTTTGCCAAGTTTCTCTGTATTTTCTTCAAGCTCTTCTTGCATACTCTCATCAGCTTCTTCAGCTAACATTTCCAAGATTACCTGACTGTCTTCATAAAGAGCTGCCATCAATTTGAAATTGTCGTATTTGGCCTTGAGTGCATTTGATTCATCAATCACCTTTTGGGCAGATTCATTATCATTCCAAAAGTCTGGTGAAGCCATATCATTTTCAAGTAAGGCAATTTCTTCTTCCAATCTTTCTAAATCTAAAGATTGATTGAATCCATTAATTTTTTCGCTATATGTTTCTAGCTGATTCCTAATTTCTGAAAGTTCCATCATAGTAACTATTATAACATATCTGACTATTTGCTGTTTTGTAAATAAAAAACAGCCACTCGCTGTCTTATATTTATTTTTTATGATAATTCTTTTACAATATCCATGAGTTGTGCTTTAGATTGTACACCAACAACCTGCTTCACTACTTCTCCATCTTTTTTGAACATGAGCGTAGGAATAGACATGATTCCGAATGACTGAGGAGTCGCAGGGTTAGCATCTACATCCATCTTTGTGATTTTGAGTACCGACTCGTCTAGCTCTTCTGATATTTGCTCAAGGATAGGGGCTTGCATACGACATGGTCCACACCATTCTGCCCAAAAATCAATCAGGACAAGACCTTCTTTTGTTTCTTCTTCAAATGTTGCATCTGTAATATTATATTCCATAATAATTACCTCTCATTTCTATACATTTATTTTAGCTCAAATCTTACCATCTTTCAAGTCATCTGCTTACATTATTTGAGGGTAGCAATCGTTGATCCTGAACCACCTGCATTGATTGGTGCATATTCATAGAATTTAATGTGACTGTGCCTTTGCAATTTTTTCTGTACCATTTCACGAATGACGCCTGTACCAATCCCATGAATAATAGTAATTTGTAAAAGATTGGCAAGTAAAGCTTGATCAATATAGGATTCTAGCTCTAACTCTGCTTCTTCATATCGCATCCCTCTTAAGTCAAGTTGTGCTTTGACTTTATTGGCAGCTGGACGTTTGATTACCTTTGCTTTAGGTTGTTTTTTTGCCTTTTCTTCTTCCGTTAATTCAAACTCATCTTCAGTCAATTTCGACGTTACAGATCCCATTTGAACCAGCCAGCGTCCATCTTTCTCAATGCGAATAAGTTTTCCACGTTGTCCATACGCTGTAATAATGATTTCAGCCCCTTGTTTAAGTCCTCGTTTGGCTTTGGCTTGTTTGAGAGCTTTGTTTTTACTGACGTCAACGTTTGGAACTAAATCTTCAAGCTGACCTTTAGCAGCAATGATTTCGTGAGGTTTAAGTTGAGAACGTTCGTGCAAATCTTTTAGGATTTGGCTGGCCTTTTGACTGGCTTCTTTAGTTAATACTCGTGCCTCCTCTTGAGCTCTTTCAAGAGTACGTTCTCGCTCACGAGTAATTTGATTATAGGCTTTTGTTAGAGAGTCGTGTAGGTCTATGTTTTCTTTTTCAAGTTTTCTGATGTTTTTTGAACGCTCATCTGCATCTTTTGCTTTGGATTCAAGATTAGCAATCATCTGATTGATATTTTGCTTTTCATGGCCTATTAGTTCTTTTGCTTGTGCGACGACATCTTCTTGCAAACCTAAGCGTTGTGAAATTTCTAAGGCATTGGAACGCCCTGGCACTCCTAATTGCAAACGGTAAGTAGGACGCATTTTTTCTATATCAAATGCCATACTGGCATTAAGCACTTGGGGAGTTTCCATTCCATAAGCTTTTAGCTCAGGATAATGAGTAGAAGCCATTGTTTTAACTTGTTTAGCTTGTAGTTTTTCCAGTATAGCTATGGCTAAAGCTGCCCCTTCTTTTGGATCTGTTCCAGCTCCTAACTCATCAATCAAGACTAGGCTATTATCTGTTGCCTTATCAATGATGTTGATGATATTTGTCATATGACTAGAAAAAGTGGATAAACTTTGCTCGATAGATTGTTCATCTCCTATATCTGCAAAAATGTCATCAAAAACATGCAAATGAGAATTTTTTGAGGCACAAATAGGTAAACCTGATTGTCCCATGACAGTCAGTAGACCTAATGTTTTCATAGTAATGGTCTTCCCACCTGTGTTTGGCCCTGTGATGACAATAGTATTCAGAGTTTCATCAAATTTTATGTCATTAGAAACAACTTTTTTCTTTTCGATTAAAGGATGACAGGCGTCATAGAATATGATTGATTTTTGAGGATTTAGAGAAGGAATACTGGATTCATGATTCAGCATATAGTGATGTTTGGCTTGTATCATGTCGTAATGCCCAATCAGCCAAGCATTTTGTTCGATATTTGATACAAAGGGTTTCAGCTTTTGACTGAGCTCATCTAAAATCCGAACGATTTCATTTTTTTCTTCAATTTTCTTCTGATTCAGTTCATTATGTAGGCTAACCACAGCATTAGGTTCGATATAGAGTGTTTGCCCTGAGGCTGACATGTCATGAACCACACCAACAACTTTATTTTTTCGTTCAGCTTTAACAGCCAATACTTGACGTTCTTCTCTGATAGTGATGATAGATTCTGAAAGATTCTCCCCATTTTTTGAAAGCAATTCCTGCATGATATGCTTAATTTCGGAATTGTATTTCTTTATAGATGAGCGGATGGATGATAGTTCTGATGAAGCCTCATCATACAAGGCTCCTGTATTATCAACAATCTTCAAAGCTTCAGCGGCAAGGGATAGCTCATCAAATTTATCAATCAAATTCATCAAGGCTGAGATTTCAACGTTTTCTAATTGAGTGAACGTTTTCTGTATCTTTCTTCCTAGATGCACCACTTTTTTTATTTCAAGAAATTCCTTTCCTGATAATTGAGCTTCTAAATCTAAGCGTCGTAAAATTTCTGTCAAGTCTTTCGTCCTTGATAGATTTATGTGTTCATTTTCTGAGATAAACTGCTGATAGTCCGTTAATTCATCAAAAAGTATTTGAATTTTTACTTGGTTAGTCAGGGGAGCTAATTCATCAAGCTCCTTTTGACCCTGTGCAGTGATGATATAATTCTCAAATTGACTCTTAACCTTGTCAAATTCAAGAATTTCTAATATTTTTTTATTCATAGTTTAATTTGTGCGAGTGTTTCTATAAAGAATTTTTGTATAAAATCAGAAAATAGAGGAGTGTATAAAACCATTAACTGTGCAAGAAATGATTGATGAAGCATTTCTTGAATATTGGATTGGGGAATCAGGCTTGCAAATACGACAAGCATTTGTAAGGCTAGATAGCTGGTTAGGAGAGCTAGAATTCCTCCTAAAATTTTCCCTCGTTTGAGTAGCTTAACAGGAGACCATTTTATGAAAATCGCAATGACACGTAGGATAATATAGACAAGGGCAAAAACAATAATAAAAGATAGCCCCGAAACGAGAATGGGATGGATTTGAGTGAGCATGTCTTGCTCAAAAAATAATAACTGTGACTGCCCCTTTAGTGTGGATGTAGGAAACCAAGAAGATACGAGAGGAACAAATGCCTTATAGCTTAATCCTGAAATTATTGCTGCTATAACTAGGCCAAATGAATAAATTGACTGAATCAGCACTCCTCGAGAGTACCCTCTGTAAAAGGCAAAAATCAAAAGCAAAACTAGCATTAAGTCAACAATCATATTCTCCCCCTACTTTCTCACCTATTATATCACACTCAACCCTAAGCAAAAAGCTTAATCATTGATTAAGCTTTGCTGTTATTCTCTGATGTATTATTGTTTTTCCCATCTTTAATCCAAAAAACAAAGGTAAGGATGAAAAATACAGCAATAGGAATTTGAAGAAGTATCCCAACTACACCATTAATTAAAGATGCTAGACCGTATATAATTCCAATCACAAAGAGATAAATGACCCACCCTTTTTCTTTTGGTTTACCGATTTTGATGAAGGCAATCCAGTTGAAAGCTGTTATGGCTAATACAATAAGTATTCCAATTATAATACCAATCGCTACTGAATTTCCAACATTTGTTAAACCGTATCGTTCCAACAGTTGATTAATGAGTGCGGGATGAGAGGCTAAAACTACCATTGCCATCATATCCAACACTGCAAATATTGTATAGATGATTGACCCTGTCAGAGCCATAACTTTTCTTCTTGTCATATTTTCTCCAATTATGAGTGTGCTGTTTGTGCTTCAACTGCTTGCATTGCTGTAATGATTGAAAGTTTGTAAACATCTTCCTCATTACATCCACGGGATAAATCGGCAACTGGTTTGTTCAATCCTTGAAGGATTGGTCCGATTGCTTCATACCCCCCTAGACGTTGAGCTATTTTATATCCAATATTTCCAGCTTCTAAATCTGGAAATACAAATACAGTTGCTTTACCTGCTACTGGGGAATCTGGAGCTTTCAGGCGTCCAACTTCAGGTGCAAAGGCTGCATCAAATTGCAACTCTCCGTCAACTTGACCGTTAGGGCGAAGCTCTTTAACAATTCTTGTTGCTTCAGCTACTTTATCTACCTCAGGCGAAGAGCCTGACCCTTTAGTTGAAAATGAAAGCATGGCAATTTTGGCATCGAAGCCAAAAGACTTTGCAGTATCACATGAATCAATGGCGATTTCAGCAAGCTGTTGAGCGTTTGGATTGATGTTAATGGCACAGTCAGAGAAAAGATATTTTTCCTCTGCATTACGCCCACGCATCATGATAAAGGCACCTGATACTAAGCTAGAATTGGGGCGAGTTTTGATGATTTGAAGGGCTGGACGGACTGTGTCACCAGTAGAATGGATGGCTCCAGACACCATTCCATCAGCTAGCCCCATATAAACAAGCATTGTTCCAAAATAATTTTCATTTTTTAAGATGTTTCTTGCTTCTTCTTCTGTAGCCTTTCCTCCACGTCGTTCCACAAACTGAGCGACCATTTCATCAAATTTATCATAGTTACTCGGGTCAAAGATTTGCATGGCATCTGGATTAAGCCCTTGAGAAGCCAAAGCAGATTTTACCTCATTAGTTTTACCGATTAAAATAGGAGTTAATAACCCATCAACGTATAAGCGATTAGCTGCTCCTAAAACACGAGGTTCTGTCCCTTCGGGGAAGACCATTTTTAACCCTTTTCCTGTGATTTTTGCTTTAAGCGATTCAAAGAAATCCATTTTTATTTTTCTCCTTTTAATTTATTTTTATCAATAGTAATAAGTATAACATATTGAATTTTTATTTATTCATTGGAACCTGTTTCATTCAGTCTTGTTGCAATTTTAGTTGTAATAATGTCAATACCCACTTTATTTGAAATACCTTCAGGAAGAATGATGTCTGCATAACGTTTTGTTGGCTCAATAAACTGATCATACATGGGTTTCACGACTGAGAGATATTGTGCGATGATGGAATCCAGTGTACGTCCACGTTCAATCATATCACGCTTGATTCGACGAATGATTCGCACGTCATCATCTGTATCTACAAAAATTTTGATGTCCATTAAATCTCTTAAACGTGCATCTTCAAGCACTAAAATCCCTTCTACAATTAATACATCTACAGGTTCTTGACGATAGGTTTTCTCACTTCTTGTGTGATTAGGATAATCATAAATAGGAATATCAACAGCACGTCCATTTTGAAGCTCTAAAAGTTGAGCAATCATATAATCCGTATCAAAGGCTAAAGGATGATCATAATTGGTCTTCACACGCTCATCCATAGTCAAATGGGATTGATCTCTGTAGTAGGCATCGTGTTCAACCATGGCAATTTTTTCATTCGTGAATGTCTTTAGAATCTCTTCTGCAACACTTGTTTTTCCACTTGCCGATCCACCAGTTACCCCAATAATCAAAGTTTTCATTGTTTTT
>Ga0136643_10009476_pt1 | contig 14330 bp, 9 predicted proteins | sample TergutLab28metaG_FD_96883 | JGI IMG/M metagenome (GOLD analysis project Ga0136643, IMG submission 96883) | Labiotermes labralis P1 segment gut microbial communities from Petit-Saut dam, French Guiana - Lab288 P1 (version 3) (version 3) | ecosystem: Host-associated > Arthropoda: Insects >... | reverse complement strand
CAACAAAACGTCAAAATTTTTTATACGAATGTAGTGCCCTTTTTTTCCTGAAAAAATCAGGGTCTTGTTGTGGTTTAATCCCCACATATAAAATATAAGTATAGGGAGGGGTCCCCCCCCCCCCCCCGAAAACGAAAACGAAGGTGCTTAACGAGGAGTGAGGCGCTTAGACGTCGTTAGGCGTATTTGCTAAAGTGTCATTTATAATTTACAGATTAAATTGCGCGTAGCTAGTAATTTTGAAAAGAACGTAGCAGGACATGTTTTCTAGAACAATCGTGTTTTGTTCCCCTCCGTTGGAAATTGCTTCTGAACCAACACTGTGGCTATTTTCGTGACATAGATGTCCACACACACACACACACACACACACACACACACACACACACGCATACAATGTAATTTGAAACGCCACTTGAAATGTTACTCCTTAGGAACCATTTAGTCATGTACTCTTATGCCAATTCGTCTGTTTCTTTGTACTCCTGCCAACATGAATCTTAGGCCTTCTAAGAACGTATTCTGTGCTGTGTAAGAGACTTATCCTTTAAATTAATTGACTAGAGTATTGCCTTCTGTCTTCCGATAGGCTGTATAGCAAAGGAAAACGATGGACTCCTAAAGAAATGAAGGTTGGGCCTGTGTGTGGAATAAATTTTTCATAAGTTTTTTTTTGTTGTTGATGTACAGGATTGTCACTCTATGGACATCGATTTTCCTTAAGTTTTTCAGCATGCAACGCTGAAATTATACTATGTAAGGCCTGGTTTTGGGTGTTCTTAGACCACTGTTACGAGTTGCACTGCGCCTTGACCTGGGCTGTGGTATGGATACTCAGGATGACTGCAAGAAACTCAGCCCTAGGTCGGTATACTGGGTTTTCAGCTTTGTCGTTTGGAATGTGTATATACATTTATTTGACCGTTAATCTTTCAAATCTTTAATTTATTTTTATTCGGTTATTTTACGACTCGGAATTAACTGTTGGCATTATGTAGGTTAATGATGTTATAAATCCTAAGAGGAATATTTGGGCCTACGAAAGAAAATCAAACACGGAGGATTAAAAACAATGAAGAATTGGACAAACTGATAAAGCACGGAAATATAGTCAGCCGCATTAAAGCCCAAAGACTGAGCTGGTTCGGCCATATACTAATAATGCCTGAAACCAGGGCAGCTAAGAAGATATTTAAATGGAATCCCTGAACCACTAGACCAAGAGGAAGACCCAAACATAGATGGGAGGACAACATCTTACAGGACCTTGGTCAAATGAAGATCAAAAATTGGATAACCAGTGTCCAGGATAGAGCAAAGTGGAAGGATGTCGTTGAAAAGGCCAAAACCTCCAATTAAAAGAGGTTCAGCGCCAGAAGAAGAAGAAGAAGATAAAGAAGAAGAAGGTTATAATGCCGGATCCAGTGGCCGTGCGGTCTAAGGCGTAGGTCTGCGGCCGCTCGCCTGCTGAGATCTTGGTTTCGAATCCCACCGATGGCATGGATGTTTGTCTGTTGTGAGTATTGTGTGTTGTCAGGTAGAGGTCTCTGCGACGAGCTGATCTGTCGTCCAGAGGAGTCCTACCGACTGTGATGCGTCGTTGTGTGTGATCTAGAAACATCATGAATGAGGAGGCCATGGCCCGCGTTGGGCCGCAGCGCCACAAGAAAAAAAAATGATGTTATAATATATTAGTTTTATGAAGTCCCTCGCGTGTTGTAAGTGAGCCTTGGCTGACGTCTCGTGAGTCATGAAATCGTTTGCGCGTAGATCAGCGTCATTCTGCAAATCAGATAGGAGGGAATGCTGGCATAGAGTGCCGCGTTTTGTACGTAACTGCTGTAATCATGTGACAAAAAGAAGGAACGTGAATTTAGGTGAGACGGTGCATCGAAGGTCATTATACGGAATGGGAGAGACTATATGGAAGTAATTCATGTATACATGATAGAATGATTTGTCAAGTAGGAGTTGGGAGGAGTGTAAGAATTGACCAACTTCAGTTTTAAGTTACTGCCACATAATTCCATGGACGTTTTGAAGGAAAACACAAAGAACTGTCAGGCTAGCCGAAAGTAGGCTGGGATTAAAGACGTAAGCCAGCAAGTTACTTGACTTTTTGGGAGCTGAATTACAAATCTGTGGTTAACTTCAATTGCTTATGTTGCTCTGGAATATAGTAATTTAACACTTTAACTACGGTGAGGTGAGTTGAAAAGGATTATTATTATTTAGCTTATTTCTGAGACATGTCTTTGTGTGTGTGTGTGTGTGTGTGTGTATATATATATAATATATATATATATATATATATATATATATATATACATAGTACGTATTGTAACTTGCTGCTTGTGTTTGACATTCACTAGTCAAGTCTGAAGTACGGCCAACCTATGCCCATCGTAGTAGCTAGAGGTTAGGTTTCTAATTATATTGTTGGCTTTTGCAGGTGGGTGGTATTAACAATGTCTTGGTTTATGGCCGCCGCTCTCCGGTGGACTCACGAACGAATCCAACAACATTCGTCGTTATTCCATCTAGCTGGATGGGGACTTCCTGCAACACAAACCATTGCGGTGCTTGTCCTACAGGACGTCGACGCCGATGAACTCACAGGTAAGGTTCTTTACAATATTCTGCAATGCCTGTATCGAAGAATTTTTGCCAAAAGCGAAAGCCATTAAATATTAGTTGATAGGTCTAAGTTATATAAATTAAGTTTGAATCTCAGCTAAAGGAATGGCTGAAAATTACGCATGAATAATTATGTATTCATTGGCGTTCCGTGTTACCAATATCCTATTAATATAAAACTTTAAATTTTGTCACCGTGAAACTCTCACGGGACGTGTTTATTAGCCATATGCATTGTATAGGTCTAATTTAAGCCTGTACGTTGTGTATGTTTTCGAAACAACATTTTATTTATTAGGCTAACATGCTAGCGTGCCAGTGATAAAAGTCTGTGAAGGTTTGCTTCACGTGCATCACGCCTACTGCCGGTACAAAATTTAGTTCCGCCGGCTGTGCCGATTGAATCCACTATTATTTATATACTGGCCTCTTTACCCGTCAGAAATGGTGGGCTGGTAAGTAGAAAGAAGTCCAAAGATATTTTATGCATAATCGAATAAGAAATATCAGTCACAGACTAAAAACACAAAGAGACCCAGGGCTTTGACCTTTGTTTATGAGAATCGCATTAAAGGTTTCCAAATTGTTATCAATATTTGGGCGAGCTTTAGTTTCTCAAGTAACACTGTGAAAAAGAATACTGAAATATAAATTAAATGTTTTAATTATAATTGAATGATATATATCAATGGCTTATATCTACGTAGCTACGTAACTATGGAAACCAGTCGCTGAAACCCCCCTGCCTTATATCGATACCTCTAGTGTTTGATATTTGGTGTATTTGTTGACTGCAGTTGTGTTGACACCCGATGCCAGTAGTACAATACATATTTACACATAAAACAATACACAGAACAACACAGTGTTTACACGGCTTTGACATTACTCAGTAAAGAAACTCTATCGCAACCGTGGATACCTGTGGTTTGGCGTCACAAAGAAATGGTGTCGCGTAAGATGGTGGTTTTTGTACGCCTAGGATCGGCCTAGATGGGAGGACAGTATTGATATGTATCATATGTCGGAAGCCCTGTGTGCCACATAATTTTTGTTGCTAGAAACGGAATCGGTGGCTCAGTCTATTAAGGGCGTCATACATCATCCAAGAAGCAAAAAGGCAAAACAAAGTTTAATTTAATTTTCGGTGTTATCAGGAAATCGGGTATGCGTAACATTATCTTAAAAATGAATCATACAAACACATGAGGTAAATGTTTCTTGTGTAAAAGTCCCAAGTTTTGTCTGAAACATGCCGGGCTGAATACTAAACTAGACGCATGTCAACGTTCTTTTGAACCTAACCACAATAGTGCCTCTCTTAATTAGGCAGCATGCTTCTGTGACACTAATGTCAAATTTAATACGGATTTTTTTTAATGTTTTGTTGACCGTGCATCATTGTATAATCTTGTAAATAAAGTCAGTATGGTGCAAAATTTTTCTTAGTGTGTTTATTTCTTTTCTCTACACATTTCGGGCGACTATGTGCCCATCATCAGGAAAAAGACAACTGTATTTATGCGACACTTGGTACTTGTTATTCTGTACGGATGACTGTCTGGTATGCACCCAGCATACCAGACAGTCATCCATACAGAATAACAAGTACCAAGTGTCGCATAAATAAGGTTGTTTCTCCTGATGACGTGCACATAGTCACCCGAAACGTGTAGAGAAAAGAAATAAACATACTAAGCAAAATTGTGCACCATATTGGCTTTTTTTACAAGATTAATATGGATACTGTGTCCCGAAAGTTGATTAGAATTCGTCCACTTCAGTACGTTTGTTATAATATTAACGGGTAAATTTTGAAGGTATCGCTCTTGATACAGCAATTTGTCGTAGCCCACCGATATTCATTTTTTACAGGAGACAGAAATCTTGACCGACCCTCAGCAGAACAACTCTTAAGCATGTTAGGTTTTTACTAAAATATAAGGACAAGCCTTTATTTTTTTAAAGAACATTTTGACAGGATGTGTTTTTGTAACCCAGCTGTTTAGTAATATGGGAATCTCAGTTTGACGAATTGTGTGGGTTTCGACAAATTGTCTTGTCATGAGCTATATTCTGTTAAGCTTAAATAAACTAGTTAACTATAAGCAGTTGTTTTTAAACACATACTTGGGTCATGAAAGTTTCAATCTCAGTATTTTCCGTTCAACATTGCTCTCTGAGTAAAAAAGGAAGAAGCACGTGACCTCATTACACCTTGTCAAGGGCTGTATGCTCTATTTTTTATGTTGGTTTGTTTACGTTTGATCACGTGATCGGACCTGCGGGGAGTAAAGGAAACCTCTACATATTATTGTACTGTACGTTACTGAACCCGGATCTGTTTAATGTAACAAACTCATTCCATAATTCTCACTTTTGTGGTAAGCTTGACCGCAATATGATATGTTTGGTCAGGGCTTCTTTTAAGAAATGTCATTGAAGTGACATTCATAAACCACGTGTTAATGCGAAAACGCCGTACAGACGTGTATTTTGTTGATTTATATAGTGTTTGTTATTTGGCGATATTTTCAGTTGCTCTGTCTGATCTTTCGGCGAATTTATCTACCGTCTAGGGTTCGTACTGTCCGAATAGGGTTTAGAAATATTGGTGGTGGTGGTGGTAGTAGTAGTAATAGTAAGTAGTAGTAGTAGTAGTAGTAGTAGTAGTAATGGCGGCGGTGGCTGCGGCAGCGGCGACAGTAGCACCAGCAGTACCATCAGTACCTATCATTGTAATAATAATTGTAACTTGCCGATAATTTTTTTGCGGATGACTTGCCTCCCCATTCGGTGTATGGTGTGTAACTAACCATCTTATTCGAGCCCTTGCTTTCGTTTGTGATGCTTGCAAGTTACATTCTGTTATTCTTGTTAGGAGCGTTTTGCTTCCTAAACCATCTCCCCTTGCATTTCACGGATTTCTGAGTTGATGTTCGGTAATTTCAACAGTGAATGAATATGTGGCACAAGCGTGTAAATGTTATTGAAAGAATACGAGTAGAAGAAATATTTACATTGCCTCCTGTTTGCATGCTGAGCAGGATGTTTTTGGTTCTGCAATCTTTTGTTTACTCAAAATAAACATGGCTTTGTCTCCATTGACAGGCAATATGGTATAGAGGCAGGGTATTCTGTCTTTAAAACACGTAAGTTAAATATTTGTGTGTTCGTTGAGGATATTCTACAATTAGCCAGGCTGTGATTGTCATGAGCTGGAGGTGAATGGGCGCCAGAATGCCCTGTGTTTCCATCCCGTTCTCTAAATAAATGATACCCCCACGTTAATCAGAGATGGTACGTGAACTGAAAAGAAGTCAACTGAATCGACTACACATTCGTGCACTTACTTTTTCAGTTTGTGAAGTTAATTTAAAAATGGCTATCCTTGCGTTTACAGTAATTCTTCGTGGCTGGCAATACTAAGGTCTTATGAGAAATTGGAGGTTACGAGAACCGCGAAGGGTTAGAAAATGACGCACCGCAATAGTAATCCGGTAGCTGAAAAATTATTTTCATGTCACTTTAAGAGATGAGAATTTCTTTGTTCTGAGGCCACCGATGTTTCCTGTGCCCACAAATTCTCCATTCCACCGTATGCCTTCACAGCGTATACAGGTACTGTACAACATTAGGGCTGTTCGCAGAACTGGATGCAGGTGGAAGACTGCGAGTACTTTAAATCCGGAGGGACTGCTGCATGATGCAGTGCAACATATTCCTTCAATTGTGATAAATGTCGGAAATCGTATTGGTTTTAGAAAAGATAAAAAAATTGACTTTGTTTCTTGGTTTATTTAATGGTGATGTGTTACCACTATTGTTTGTGTAGTGTAAAGTTAGAAGACGTTGATTATGACGCCAGTTGTTCGAGGATGGAGGAAATGACTGCGCTATGTTTGAAGAGTTGTTCCTGAATTCGTCTGGAGGTACTGAGGAAACGTGCTAAAAACATCAGTCAGGATGAGAGATATTCCAGTTGAAAGTCGAATACGAAGCTGAAGTGCTAACCAGTGCATGGCAAAATTCAGTGTTTTCGTTCTGGAATGAGGACCTTAGGGCTTTATAATTGCCCGCATAATCACATACATTTGCAGAAATATGCACTTACACCGTACGAACGAATTTCAAAGCCCGAAACTGTTTAAAGAAGTGCTGTCAAATGGTCTTAAAGAACACAAAAATTAAGGCTAATTTTTCTTAGGTTATATACTGACGCTGCGTTAGATTCGGACGTTATTTAGCGTCGAAGAAGCTGATAGAACGACGTAACGTAAGGCAGAAATATCTGAGGAGGAAGTGGCTATGCCATATTCGAAAATACTTTCTGTGTATGTCTGTAGGTAATGAGGCCGATGTTCCCTCCGAGACTGGGCCCAGCGTTAAGCCTACATTTTGTGATAAGCTGATACGTTTCATAAATAATGTACTTTTAAAGCATGCAGACAGTTCACCTTGAAAAGAGTTTCCAAATTTGATTTGGTAGTATTTGTTATCGGTGATGTTCATTTTATAAAGATAAAAATGTATTGCTGAAACCTTGAGGTAATAATTACAGTCACTACCGCCACAAATTCTAATGCCAAATTGGAAAATATAGGCAGATTTTGTACATTTTATTAATTTCTTATTCGTTGCCTGTATTGAAGTTTAAAACTCATAAGTAAAAGTTGTAAATTCGAGTGAGAGCTCTCCATAATGTCGTATTGTGTGATGGGCAGTTATTTGAGAAATCTCATTAAGCTGTTTTAGCGCCGTGTAAAATAGTTCGTCTCTACAAACTAAGTTTCAATACTCCCTTTCGCGAACTTGACTCTTTTCAGCGACGTGGGGGCATGTGGATGACAGAGATATATGTGGACGTTTCTGAATAACCTGCTGCCTCCATCAACTTGGTAAAAGTGTTTGTAGTAAGCGGCGTAATATACCGGCGTTAGATCCTCAATTCTCACTCCGAATGTCGTTTCGATGAATATCGCTTATTTGCTTTGGGAGATGAGCCGTTTGTGATTTCTGTATTATTTGTTCTCTTTAGGCGTTTAGTATAAAATTTGAAATACTGTGACCAATACCTCCAAGTCAGTTCGTTGTTGGTGGCCACCTGCCAACGTTGTCGAGGATCTGGCGTAAGGAAGGTGAATCTTGTATAAAAACGAAGGTTGTCTTCGATCAGTCAGCACTATGTTGTTTCCTGTTATTTGGTCTTCCTTTTGTTTTAACGCTGCTTCTTCATGATTTTGGCAAACACAAGATTAGTGTTAGTAATACCAATATAAAAGACGTACGGCAGTTAACACTTTGTACACAGAGGAAAAAAATGTCGTTTACACTTCAACCCGTAAACTTGTTGGGATCCTATTTAAGTTCGTTTTACTAGCTCAAAGATGCCGACCGCATGGGGGAACAAGGTATCCAACCAACTAGACGACACAACATGCTGTATGCTCAAGATCTTTTACAGTATTCAAGTCCTGAGTCTCTGAGCACAGTCTTTCCATTAAATATGGATGGATTTACGTATGTAGTCGGAACCTTTAGCGCGGAAGTTCTTATTCTTCTTATCTTGTTTGCGTGTGTCGTGTCTAAGGGCACAAGAAAACAAAACTTGCTTCTTCTAATGCTGTTCAGTGCCCCTCAGCGGTATCTTTAAAGAGCATGTAGCATTAATGTTAGCAAATTTAGCAGAATTAAGTTTTTAATGTGATACAATTTGTGATTATATTCTGCTTCAGAGAAAATCCCTACAGTCTAAGTTCCGTTTCAAAATCTGAAGATAATAAAACGCTAGAGTTGTTTATATATCTACCCATACTAATCACTGTGATTACTGTATATTGCAACTGCATTTTCCCAGTTGTTAGTATTGCGCTCCGGGAAACGGGGAAAATGAATAGGCAACAGACTGTACTTACTACAGTCAACGAAACTGCTGTATAGGAAAAGACCCACATCTCAGTATGTCTTATAAATAGCTGTGCTTCTTCTGCGACCGTATTTCGATTGAGTTACGGTGTAGATTTCAATATTGCCTAAGCAACGCTTCCTTTCTCAGGAATAAAATTATTTAATACATACACTTTTAAAAAATACGCTTGAAAGCGCATGGTTCATCCTGTGCTTGTCTTAATGTTACCCCGTTTACCGGTAATGAAGTGCACTAATTTATATGCTTTGACGTTTTGTTGACCGTGCATCTCAGTATATTTATTTCAGTATTTAACCAACTTGATGCACAAAATTTGTTTCACAATAAGTTTTATTTCATGTAGGTGTGATGATACCAGAGGCTGTGTAATGCAATTTTGACCTCCTGATGATGAGCACATGTGATCGAAACATGTAGAGGCATGAAATATAACTTATTGTGAAACAAATTTTGTGCATCGATTTGGTTAAATACTGAGATAAATTTCTATGTTGTTAACATGCTAGGTTCCTCCAAGTAAGACTGTAATGTACAATTAATAGCACGATAATGATTTATGGGGATAATACGAATAATGTTTCTTCTGTTTATTTATTACCTTTTGGCCACCAGTTTTGATGTTTGTAGTAGAGATTGAGTCATAGTTTAAAGAATAACCTTCTGCGCCAAATATTCAACACTGTAAAATTATGCAATATATCACGAATAATAGACCCACAATCGGCCTGTTTGTATTGTTATTGACCTACATCGGTTTGTCGCGTTTTGAGCCTTTATGGAATTATTAGGTTCACAGTAAAACAACCATAATGTTTACTAAGCATTGAAAGATATATGTGAAACGGACAAGACATTTGTTTACGTGGAGGTAAAAACAAAATTTTTATATATTATTTCCGTGAGTTGTTTCCTTTAAAGGTCCTTGACTTACCCGGTATTTTTAAATAATAATGATAATAATAACTTCGGTGCAATTCCGTTCTTGTTTATTAACATTCTGAGTCAACAGCCGGAAGGGCAGTAACAGAAACAACACAGCATACAAACACATATAACAAAGGTAAATAAACAGGACACGTGTGAACAAACACAAGAAAAACAAACAGAAAAATACTTCACTAATTCATTAGGACATCGTATCGTAATAAAATCGCAATATTATTGAGGAGTTCGATGAGTTGCTTTCTGAAGACATAAAAATCACTAACAACTGAATTTGCCGCAGTGACACATCTGGCAGAGGGACGATTTTTTGAAAGATGGACTGACGTGAAACAGAGAAATTCTGGGAGGTTCCGAGTAAATACTAGAACACCAGTAATTTCCATGGAAGGTGGACAAGATTTAGAACCCCTTTCCAAAAATAAGAACATCATGTACAGTACAATTATTCTATCAAAATATTGTTGCCTGTCATGTAAAGTGCGTAAATTAAGAAACTGAGGAGCATTAGCATAGTTATAATCATTACTGTCTGGGGAAAAGAATCGCTTGTAGCAAAGAATACTGAGAATCACAAAATTAGCAGGACACCAACCTTATATTGAATCGATATCTAATTGTAACTGAGAGTAATAATTGAATGGCTCTACTGCACGAAAAATATTTGTATCATCGGCAGAATGAAGAAACTCGGAATGTGTTATTACATTACATATATTATCAATACAGACATTGAAGGCCGACGACCAAGTACAGAGCCTTAAAGAACACAGAAAAGAACTAAAGAAATGACGTCGAAAAAATACCAGAAATTTTAACATACAAAGATGTTGCAGTTTGATAGCTTAGGTACCAACTAACATAAGTACCCTTAAGACGAATGGAACTAAATTTACGTAAAGGCAAGGTATGTGACGAGATGTACAAAACTACTACAGTCAGAATACGCGTCATCAACTTGACGCTGGGAGCTAACTAAAGGGTTTATGTATCAAGATTAAGTCACCAATTTAGAGGTGGTGGTGCTGTAGTTTATAAAACCATGTTGACAGTAGTTAAGTCTGACCTGAAAATAGAGTGAAACATGATCATGAATCACAAATTCATATGCTTTAGAGGAATGATTAAGGATCGAAATAGGGCGATAAGTAACAAATAAGAAATTGTTGTCTTTTCTAAAAATAGGCACAATAGTAGCTTGCTTCTAAGAAGATGGAAACAGCTGCTGACAGACTAAGCTTAAAAATATACTGAAATAAAGGTACAAAAATATCAATACGGTACTTAATAATAGAGCCTGGAATACCACCAAGTCCCAACAGTTTTGGAATTCCTTGAGCCGGTTTACGTACATCCGCTGTGACAGGAAATAAAGGTAAATTATGTAACGAAGGAACGTCAAAAGAAGGTAATAGAAAGAGAATGAAGCTCAGAAGCTGTTTTATTGTACACCGATTAAAAATGTCTTGGCAAGGCTTGAGTTTGCTGGCTGCGAGAGCTTTGCTTCGCCTTCCTCAATGTGCACTTTTGGAAAACATTATCACCGTGTCAATTCAAATCGTTTCACTCGCCCGCGGCCTACGATAAGAGATATTTAATGATAATGCAGGGTGGCGCACGATACGATACTGATTGAAAGCGAAAGTAAAATTTTTAATATTCGTACAATGAAGATTACTGTTTTTGTGTGGGTGCAACAGGTCGTGGAGATATGTTAGGTGGCACATGTGACATGTGCTGAAACGCGAGAAATAGCGAGTGTTTTCCCTTCAATGTACAAGAGACGGCAGGCATTCAGGGGAAGGCTTAAGGTGCAGCAGATATCACAAACTATGCTGTTTTTTTGCCGAAAGTGTGGTGGAAACGCAGAGATGGTTTCACATTCGTCTTGGTACGCGGTAGGCCATTTTTCCATTATCTATTCGCGCAGTTCAGCAGTTTGAACACTATGGCACAGTTTTCGGAAACAGCTGTAGATGTGGTGCGCATGTGCGTAACCCACAGAATATCGACGCTGTGAGAGTAGCCATGCAAATAAATCCCAGGAAATTAATTTTAAAGATTTTATTTAAGCTTTCAGTCGAATTTCATTTCGTGCGCCACTCTGTACATTAGGCATTCTCTAAAACCTCTTAACATCGACATATCCTCGATAGAAATTGGTTATTTTTGTGTCAAAGTCTAAAGTAGGTCTAGGCTTTCTGGATAAAACTTGTGTGCCTTTCGCGGCAAGGACATATTTTTCCATTTAGTTAGTGCTCTGGTATTCTTACACGTGCTAAGGATACGACAAATCTTCAACTTCTGTAGGCTCTAAAGCTTAATCATTAGCTTGCGTAGCGTCTGATTATGAAATCCCCGTAGAAGCGGACAAAACAGATATCGGTCTATTACAGTGTGTGCTTGTATATGTATGTATTCTGACTGAGCACTATCAGATCATAGCATTTTGACGTGAATTTTCATGATTCTTACGTTAACATTCTTCTGCGCGAAAGTGAATCTGCTGAAATCGACCCTAAGTATGATTAGAGAGTACAAACCATCCCGAAGAGAATAAGAATGTGATGGTGACTGTCAGCCACTTCTACGCAAGTGCCTTGCGGTATCGTCTGTCTCCAATACGAACTGCTCGGCTAATGGCTATGAAACGTCACGCCGGTTTTCTTCTACCTCAGTCAGTAGGTTCAAGAATGTTGTCCATTTCATACCCACAGCACTTTCGATTTCAAGACAGCGGTTCATGAAAGGCAACTCCTATGCCTTCACTCCTCGTGCGAATTAAAAAAAAAACACTCTTTGCACTTGTGAACCTGGTTCATGACAATAATCTGTGTTAATTGTATCGCATTCAGGAATAAAGAACAGAAGAGCTTGATCTCCATAAATCGAAGAATCAGTTCTGGACTCCGGTTGTGTTTCCCTTAGAGTCGTTTCAGATGATGATGATGATGATGATAACAAGAAGTCCCTGTACCTGCGTCTATCAAATGCCGCCATGCGGTGGTTGGTTAGCTTCCTCTTTCGTTTTTGGGAGGCCGAATCTCAGATTAATGTCGGGCAGGTGTCTGTGAGTTCTGAGTGTGTCCAAAAAAAACGGTGGAACTGTACTTTAAAATAGACCACTACTGTTATTACACAGTTTGTACGTGCGCAATCTAGCAACATGGACTTACCTCATTGCACACGATGAGTTTAGATGCATACTGGGTTGCCGTCATCACTAATCGAATTGCCGAAGTCAATTTGGATGGTGGGTGCAATAACGGAAGATCATCATGTAGTTCTATATTCGGGCTAAAAGTACAGCTGTGTTTGTTTAAAGAAGATTTTAGTGACAAGAGAAACAGTCCACATGCAGGTTTTCTCTTTTGGCACATTCTTGCCAGCGCACACAGATAAAGAGACTGAAGACACAAACCGAATCATTCGTCCTCTAGCCACAACGTTAAGATTCATCCTCTAATTTGAATTCTGGTCACATGCCCAGTACGCGTGACATCACTTGGAGGAACGCAGTCGTAGGAAACAACTTTTTATTGCTGTAACGAAGTGTGCCAGCTGCACTCATCTACCATGAAATCAGAATACTAGTAAATATGCATGCAAACTGTACGCGAAACTTCCACGTCTGTTTTTCTTTCTGAAGGACTTAGCTGTAGTTGAATCATCTAGTTCTCATTTGTACTTCTTATCCGAATTTATTGATTAGGTTCATCGTAGCTTATTTTAATTACTGGGATCTGATCATGTTTTTCTGTGGTGCCAGTGGCATTGGCACTGTTAGCTTGTACTGCGGTTTCCGTAGAAGTTACAATCGCCTTGAGACAAGGGTGTTGTTTCTCAAATTAATTTAGGGTACTAAATATGCCATCTATCGTTGTAACTGTTCGTATTTGGCTTCTTGTCCGTTTTAGACTGACAGCATTTGCGGTGTCGTATTGAGAATAATGTTAAGCATTGTGCAGATTGAAGTGAATTACAATTTAATTCTTTACAGTTTATTCATGTCACTGTCCCGAAGTTTGCCGGTTTTTTTTTTGGGGGGGGGGGGGGGTGGGTTGGTTTTTTTCCGAGTATTTAGGGTTGTTTTTTTTTTTTTGTTTTTTTTTGTTGATTTTTCCGAAGTTTTCGGGTTTTTTTTTTTGGGGGGGGGGCTGATGCTTGGCTTTTATCCGAGTAATTAAGATTCATTTCTTATTTTCGTTTTTTTGTACTTTCAGTTATAGAGCAGTACGTACTTTAAACCCCTGAACCATCATCCTTGTTTAAGGCCTGTCTTCCGGTTGCTGTATTCTGGCGTCATCACACGCCATATTGATGATCATGCGCATTAAAACATCAATTGGCATTATTCTTTCAGTTGCAGAGAGAACATGAGTGCAGATGGATTGCAAAATGTATAGTTCTTGACGTAGTAAACACACTTTACCAGGGAGTTCTTTACTTACAAAACGTCTTACAGTTTCATGGTACATGGGTTAATGTAATTTTATTTACGGCCATATGAAAAGTACGGCCTTCCCTGCGCCGATTTCCAGAAAACTCAAAAGTTCGGACAGCATTATGTGAAGATCTCTTGCACGGAATTTCACCCAATCGACAATAAATGTGTAACGTACAGATAGAAATTCATTTACGTCCATATGTAAAGTATGGTTTTGGCTGCGCCATTTTTTCACGAAACTCATAATCTCTCAGTAATTTTTTGAAGCCATATCTTGTGACTTCCCCCTCCTCCTCCTCCCCCCCCCCCAACCGAATGTAGAAACTCCTCGTCCTTTTCCCTTAATTTAAATATTGTTTTTCTTACCCTTATTTT
>Ga0136643_10009475_pt1 | contig 14330 bp, 8 predicted proteins | sample TergutLab28metaG_FD_96883 | JGI IMG/M metagenome (GOLD analysis project Ga0136643, IMG submission 96883) | Labiotermes labralis P1 segment gut microbial communities from Petit-Saut dam, French Guiana - Lab288 P1 (version 3) (version 3) | ecosystem: Host-associated > Arthropoda: Insects >... | reverse complement strand
TCATAACTCCGTAACCGTCCAAAATCGGACACATGTTTATATGAACTTTTTTGATCACAAAGGCCTAGGAAATCACCTCCTGCAGTTATGCCCTAAAGTCGTGAAACACCCTGTATACATGTATGGTTTACTGAACAACACTATCATTAGCACACACTATACGGCATCAAATGGTAACATATCTAGTAAACTGGAAAATATATGAAATAAAGAGTCGCGCCGTAATTTGAGGTAATGTTCCGGCATTTACCTGGAGCAGATGAGGGAAACCCCAGAAAACCTCAGTCAGGATATTCGGCGTTCCCGCCAAAGTTCGAACCACGCAACCTCGGAATGCATGACGGCAACCTTTCCTGTTTGGTAAGGGTACTATCTTGTATAAATATATAATCGTGCGTCTCGAGCCAAGAGCTACAAGAGGAAATGACACTTAAGAAATAAAATTGAGGCCTCCCTGTGTAATTCAAAAGTAATCGGGACAAAGAACTGGAATCTATCGAAATACTTGGATGTCTTTTTAACAGCCCTGACTACCGTACACACTGGCAACAGCATGAATTAATTTCTGTTCTTTGGTGTTCTCTATTAGGTCTGCGGATATGAAAACAAAAACAGAGAAATAAGCAACTGAACAGTTAAATTTTATATGGATTTATTTGAAGTAATCTAAAATTAAGCGAAGAAAACAAGAACTGTCAGAAACCTAAAGACAATATTCACTCATTTGGCTATGGAATTCAGGGATTTTCCGGATGCCGAAATTCCTTACCTAACCCATGAAAGCCCGCCACTGGAGCCAAACCAGAGCCAGTTCAATTCACCTAATAGGAGTCTATGCCTTCCAAATGATCTCTGCGTATAGTTCTAATGTGAAACTTCACATTAGCTGTTTTAAAAAGTTACAATACTCGCGCGACCGCCATGTTGTTATCACCAACTGAGAACGGCTGTAATTAAATTGCATGGCGTTGGGGTGCAACGAATGCCGCAATGTGTGTCCAACGTACTGTCATAATCGGTTAACTTGTCCAAAATTAAACTGAACGAAATACACACAGAAAATGGCGATCTCATATATCGTGCAGATTTCTTATTAAAGAAGGAAGTTAAGGTAACGAAAAAACAAGAGATAATCTCGTGTAGATATGCAATATGACAAAATTCATGGACGGCTTCCTAATTATTGGCCTGTTTTGGTAGTTTGGTTCACGTGCTGACAGACAGCCGAATTGTCTTCATTGTGATTCTCATGTGCCGTATTTCCAAAAATGAAGAAAAAGACAATAAATACAGATCTGTGTAAAGTGCTGAATGTACGTTTCTAGGATCAGCCAACGCTCCTGTGACACTTCGTGTTCGTCATCCTGTAAAACACAGGGAATAAGACATGAAACTCGAGACCGCTTCACATCAAGAGAACTCGAATACAAAGTGTCCTAAGTGGTCAGTTCTGCCGTCTGTCCTTGTTCAACGTCCTCGCAGGAAGCAATCAGCAGCACTACAGCAAGGGACACTTCTTGTGTTACACACTTCACGAAATTCCACGGTAATTCCGGCGTGATTATACGGACGCACAGCAACAAACCAGTGGCCAACAGATTCGACATGAGTTTTCATACCAGCCCGTTTGCAGGGATTGCCACTTAATCGGATACAAGTATGACGTTCCCCATTATAGATGTGACTAGAGAGCGTCCGCTGCTGTTCCAGAGGGTTTGTAGTATTATCGAAATTAACGCGACGATTCATACGACGTCATTCCATTATACAGAGGAGTAACGCACGTTCAGACTTTTTGAAAAAATTGAGTAGTAATTCAATCACATCTCTTTACTGTCAAAAACTGTTCACAGCCAGTATGCATAACCAACAGCACCGTGTCATCCAGAGAACTACAGCCGTAAACACGTTCCAAAAGATAAGAAATTTGTCGGTATTCGTCAGTACCTCGCAGGAACTCCTCATGTATAACGATCAGGTACTAGGCGCTTAAGTAATCAAGCAACGTGTACCAGGAAGGACGTATACATTAGAGAATAAAGGCAGATGTCCAAACTGTTTTTAACCTTCCCCACAGGACACAAAACGTTTGGCTTGCACAATCCGGCAGCTTTATTTTCCAAGGAATGAGGCCCCGTTACCTGTAGGACTGACGGCTGTCAGGCTGAACGCAGCGGTAACAGACCAATTTCTTCACTAGCCGGTAAAAAAAAAACTACGGTTCTCCGTTCGTCTACCATGCAGCTTCTCTACACTAACAGAGCTAACCGATTCTTACGGATTTCTTAACCTTTAAATGGGAACATCCGTCTGTCCAAAGGCTGCAATTCATATTTTTGGCACTGGAGGCGGGACCTTCCGTTCCTCGGAATTTTAACTCTGGGTGTTCTACAGTCCAAGACCGACAACCGACCACAGCAAGCGATGGCACATTATCCTTTGAACAAATCAGCAAGTCAAGAGATTTCAAGGCGTCTCGTAGACGGATGTGCCACAGAGGACAATGAGGATTATGAAGTTAGATATACTTGACTCTGATGATATAGACAACGGAAATGCTTCTGGTGAGCTCTACGTACCTGAAGATGATCAATTTTCAGGTTCAGATCACGAAAGTATTTAGAAATTAGTGCAGAACACGCCTGCGATCAGTTTACCTCAAGAAAAGAATCATATAAATATTGGAAACATCAGATCAGCACCAAGAATACAACATGGAGAACAATCCCTCATTTGGAACTGAAAGGAAGAACTGTTGATACTATCCTTATACTAAATATTGTGTGTGCTGCGTTTGTGAAAAACCAAACTGTAAGGAATGCTCAGACAAAAATTGCAATGTTTAAGTAAAAAAATGAGTGATTAACAGTAATGTGTTTATTGTTCTTTCTGAAAAAATTCTTGAATAAGTAATTATACTTATTTGTTGTTCTGCTTACGTAAACTGATTGGGTTTTAGTCCTAGTCGGACCAACCCGCAGCACAATGAAGTGAACTACTTTCATTATTATTTGGTGCCAGCACTCTACCTTCTGACCCTCTGACCTTCTAAAATTTCAGTCGTGTCCCTCAAGTCGTGACATTGGATGTAATTCGTTGCAAGAACCAGATTTTTGGACGATTCGTTTAGCATTCAAATATCGCGGTGAACATTTTATTGCTCTAGCTTCTGAAACGACCCATGTGTGACTTTTCGACTATAATTTATGTGTGGTTTTACCCCCACGAAAAACGTAATAAAAACACAACCATTAGGCAAATTTTCCTAAAAATTCGTAGGGCAACGAAAGTAAACCTTTCCATTGCCCGAACAACCACAGGAATCAAAAACATTTGTCGAAAGTATCACCCTGTACAATGAGATAGGCGGAAGGAAAGAGAGGCATTCAAAATTCAAACACGAGTGAAATCAGATTTCAGGGAAACAGAAAACGATTACGGTGGGAGTAAGAAAGGAGACAGTGATTCGCGATACTTATACTTCAAATTCCTAGTAATGCAGTCCACACCATCTCAACATATAAACTGTATTACTAGTTAATGACTAACACGATGGGATCATGTTGCCCCAAAACCTCAAATTTCATTTATGTGTACCTGTGCGAGTAGATTCAGAGTAAATCAAAGGCAGTGAGAAGTGTGGCGTTCTCCTTTATACGGTGACCTGACTAAGTCGGCGCCCTGAAGGAGATCTTGCGCTCACAACGTCATATGCAGACCGTGCTCCCGATTTTCCTCCCTTTTCCATCTATAGAAGTTTAAAGTGGGAGGTCAGGAAATCTGTCACGTACGTTGTGGGTGCCGTGAAGATCCACCGTGGACAGCGATACCGCGAAGTACAAACCCGCGGAAAGCGAGGGACGACCGTAACGAACAAACTAAACCGGCGGCAAGAAAACGTGAGAACACACAAAAAAGTGACACCACAGTTCAGAATGCACGATGTGCAGGTCTGTGGCAGTCATGTTTCGAGCTCTCGTATCTAGTGTAGTGTAGATTGGCAGCGAATGGATTAAACCCGACACACAGCTTTCCGTTCTGCCGGTGAAACTGACACGTTGCAAATACAGGCGGACAGCTACATGAATCGATTTCTGTTGTGTAATGTTACTGCTGTCTAAATATAGTCACCTCTGTGTTTGCACGTTCGTACAATCTCAATTTAGTGATGTTTAAAACAGCTTAAATAAAATGGCGTACAGTGGGCTATGCTAGAAAGAATGTAATTGGTTCTAGAACCTCGTTCGTTATAGCACCTGTTCGTTCTAGCATACGTTGAAATATATGTATATAGAGGTAATCCTTTCTAGGCCCACAGTCTCAAACAAAGTTACCATCCAACTTTCTCACTCTATTTTGCCGGCTCAAGGCTAAAATTATATAGCAGAATTTAAAAAAATGTTCCACTGCTAAAGTCGCAAACAGGCAGATAACTGAGCTAAAATGATAAATGAACCTTACAAACGCTAACAAAGATGATGACTGACGCTCTAATCAAAGCGGGAAGACCCGACACGACATGCGCACGCGCGTGCTACGTCGGCCGATAGTATTCCTCCACGTTCGTTTTAGCATCCTCATTTTATTGATAAAAACTGTTCGTTGTAGCATACCCGACTGTACTTCCCAGCGTGTCCTAGTAATGTCTTCTGAAAGATTCAGTTAGCTTTGCTGAGGGCTCTACAACTATACACACACACACACACACACACGTGTGTGTGCCATTCGCATACACACCCCTAATGTGAGCTGACAAAAGTCCCACATTTATGCATATGTAAGCGATTCAGCCACACAGATGGCTCCAGTGTTCGTTTCCTTGGCTGTTATGCGCAGCACAATTGTGCTGCTCGGTCCTTCAGTATTACATCTCAGCATCCACCAGTGCGTTACCTTTCTAGACGAGAAGTGCGAACTAAATGGTGTCAAACATTTCCTTAATTTAATCTACACCAAATTCATTTACCAATGTAATGTTGTATTCTTACTGTTGTTGCCAGGAATTATAATTCCGATACATTAAAAAAAAACTCACTCTCTCTACAGCCTATTACAATTTTTCTTCTATGTATAACAATGAAACTTACAGAAATGTCATGTGATAAAATTCAGATTAAATTTAATTTAAGTACACCGTGCAGGATATACCTTGCAAGTTTTGAAATAAATGTAGTGCTGGAGGGGGATGGAGACGATTAATAGGACAGTTTGTGTGAAAATGAAAGAGCATCACAAAGAGTCAAAGAGGAGAGGAACATCCGATATACCATAACAAGAAAGAAGGGTAACTGGATAGGTCACATCTTGAGTATGAACTGCCTTCTAAAACACGTTACTGAGGAAAGATACGAGGAAATATAGAAGTGGCAATAACACGAAGAAGATGTAAGCAGCTATTAATGACCTTACGGAAACGAGAAGATACTGGAAATCGAAGACGAAAGTACTGGATCTCGTTGACTTGAAAACTCGTTTTGGAAGAGAAGACAGACCTGCAGTTAGACTAAGCGATGATGATGATGACGAAGATGATGATTATTATATCCTACCGCGTGGCTTGCAATAAAAGAAAATTTATTTGATTTACCAACAGCCTTTCTGCACCTTTTAACCATTCACAGTCATACACGTTTCGATGCTTAATTCGCGTCACCATCACTATCTCCTTCACTGTCGTTAATACGTGACTGGCCATACTGTATTTACATTACGACTTTACCCCTTTTGAAACTGCAATTGTTAAGTGTACAAATTTTCAAAATCATATTACAAAATCACCCTGATAATGAAACCAGCAGTTTCTAAAGGGTAAATCTGAGAATGTAAATACAATACTGCCAAGCACGTACTGAAATGGAGACGTTAGGCTGCAACTGATGGTGGAAGGAATTAAGCGTCAAAACGCGTATGACTCGCCGGCGTTCATTAGGTGTAGAAGGTCTGTTCGTAATTCCATTGTACTTTGAATATACCATTTTAATATCCAAAAACTTTTATAATTTACCTCTTTACCTGCCAGCCACGACTGCGCAGTAATCAGTTTTCCAAGGAGGTCTTTACGTAGCCGTTTCTAAAACTATTTCTCAGCACCAAGTTATCTGTACACCTGTATGTTCCTTTCAAATGGCCTGTCTAAAACAAATCGCTAATTTCTAAAAAATACGTAAACCGCGTTGTCCAAACACATTTCTGGGGCAGTGAACACGCCAGCCACGAAGAACACTAAGGTAAGCAAAATACGTCTATTTTAACCTCAGGTTAAGTGTGCGCTACTCTGAAGTTCGAAATTAAAAGCAGGAGCAATGTAACTAGTTACCAATAGTTTGTAGATCTTAGCACGCTGCTGTAACTCCAAAATGTATTTATGAGAGACTGCGCATTGCTGCTCAAAGCTGCAATGAGCCTGGATCCATTCGTATACACCGACATGGTTCGCGGAATTTCATATTGAGTTTCGCAGGCAAATCGTGTATATATACTTGGTCTTGCCTCTGTACATGCTTTCTTCGCTCCTGTTTCTGCTTCCGCCGCCACAACATGCTACACTGAAACTCCTACATTTGCATTGCCAGAAATGCTTATTCTGCGGCTGGAACTATATCTGTTTGAATGTACGAACAAAGCTACGACGTATGTTGCTGCAAACAGCAAGTGCAAAACTGAGCGGGTGCTGCTGGTGAAAGAAAGTGCAAATGGTGAACGTAATTGCAGTAATGCATTTATAACAGAATATATAAAATGCCCACATTTTGATACGGATTTCTGTATTAGACCATGCATTTTTTTCGGAAGCAATTCGTGTCGTTAAACGGAGTAACTCTCGCGAAGAATAAACATCGCTCATTATAACTATACAATAACCGTTATTATGATGTTTGCGTTTGTTATGCATCAGTTGTTGTACCCCTTAACCTAATTTATAATTACAGGGTTTATTAAAGTAACATTCCTTACGCTCTGTATTTCTGTTGTAAGGTCTTTCTGTTTTAAATAATTTTCGGTGTCTTTCTTGATCACAGTTCCATCTCTTGATATTGCAATGTCTATTAACATACATATTTATTACTATTAAGAACAAAAATATCATTATTATATTGTTAAAAGTAGCGATGGCGACTTTTCACTTACTTCATTTCTTGTATATTGTAACTGCGAAATTTTGAAGCAAATAATAAATTCCTAGAAAAGTATTTCAAACTCCTAACATTTTCATACCCGTACAACGGGTTTCGCACTTAAAAATTGCATTCAAAATGCACGTTTCATAACATTTGTTTAAATTCCCTCATACTTTGATTTTTAATACTGTCTCAAGCTGCATGTTTCAGCTCTGGTAGTGCGGTGGCTATTCTCTTTCGGCTACAAAATTACGCTCGAATTCTCCATAATTTGCATATTATTTTTTTCATGATTCATCAGTGTGTTAGCCCACGACTGCTAGCCGGTTTCTACAGATTATTTACAGAATAAGGTCCATTTCCTGCTGGCAAAAAATGAAAGATCGGAGTGAAAATTGGCTGAATGTCCGCAGCTACTATAAACTTCATAGTGCAACTGACTGAAACCACTAAAATAATTGATACGAAAACAAACAGAGGTGTGAAATATCTGTCTGTGAGGATTCCGTGGAAGCCTTCATCTCATCCAAAAAATGTTTATGAGGTTATTTCTTACCTCGCAGAAGACAATGCATCTGTATTTTAAAGATAAGTAATAATATTGATTAGGGAAAAATGTTTCTCGTCTGGGAATCATATGAAGGACAAATACACAACTGGGGTTAAACAAAATATTCTAATGTTAAACCAGTCACCACACACATAATCCCTACGCTTCAAAAATATAACTATCACTTTAGTGTATGATGCTCCAAAAAATGCACAACAAGGCTAGCGAATCAGATTGTATGATACAGTTAATGCCTTCTTAAACGGACCCTGGATGGAACGGAATTCTGTGTATAGCGAAACCCTTTTACAGTCCCAGATATCTTTAAATTGAAGTACCTGTATTACACGCAACTTGCCCGCAACGCAAAAATATCCGATCGCTTGCGGTTCTGTTGTAGACAGGTTTCACTTAAAGTGTACAGGTGGTATGTTAAAATAGATGTTAAAGAAATGGGATGAAAGGACGTGGAATGGATTAATCTGGCTCAGTACAGGGGACAAGTGGCGGAAATTTGTGAAAGCGATAATAAACCTTCGGGTTGTATAAAATACGGAGACCTTCTTAACTAGCTAAGGAACTACTTGTTTGTCAAGAAAGATATTGCTGCACAGAGTTTGTCAGTCAGTCAATTAGTTAATTAGTTAGTAATCTACAGTAACGTCAGAGCACATCTCGTTTTGTGTAGCACAAGTAAATCCTCAAAGAAGCTAGTTTTTCTGTCTTTCAGCGCTGCTCATCTCCGGGTCGAGGAGCTATAAGCATCGTACAAAAATTTACGAATGAAAGTATCGGAATAAACACTTACAGTTTATAATAAAACTGCTGAAAGTCCTGTACGTATGCTCTTTAATAGAGGGCACTGTGTTTTATAAAAGAATACACAGTGAAAAGTCCACAAATGCTAAATACTACAAGAGATAATCCGTCCGATGTATGAGAAAGTAATTTGAAATTCGTATAATGCACAGGAACTCTACAACTAGGGTCCATTACAGATATGAAGGTAAAAGAAAATGGCGTTCTGGAATATACATGTTTGCAAATATCCATTTTATGAGTATGCGGATGTAGCACGGTATGCGATAACAGAACACAGCAATTCGTAGTCATCGTGGCTGTGCATACAGACATCAGAAATGGCTACATCTACAGCGACGAGAACGGAGCATGTGTTACCACCAATACACAGCACTGAGCACGCCGAACTTCCATTGGACATACAACAAGAAAATGTCACCTCCAATACTGACAGAAAACACAATCTATCGCATCTCGAATGCTGACAGACCGCACAGTATGTCGCACCCCCAATGCTGATACAGCATAGAGTATATCGCACCTCCTATGCTGATACAGCACACAGCATATCGCACCTCTAATGCTGATACACCACACAGTATATCGCACCTCCTATGCTGATACACCACACAGTATATCGCACTTCCTATGCTGATACACCACACAGTATATCGCATTTCCTATGCTGATACAGCACACAGCGTATCGCACCTCCTATGCTGATAAAGCACACAGCATATCGCACCTTCAATGCTGATACAGCATACAGTACATCGCACCTCCTATGCTGATGCACCACACAATGTATCGTACCTCCTATGCTGATACAACACACAGGATATCGCACCTCCTATGCTGATACACCACAAAGCATATCGCACCTCCAATGCTGATACAGCATACAGTACATCGCACGTCTAATGCTGATACAACATAGAGTATATCGCACCTCCTATGCTGATACACCACACAGGATATCGCACCTCCTATGCTGATACACCACACAGCATATCGCACCTCCTTTGCTGATACACCACACAGCATATCGCACCTCCAATGCTGATACAGCATACAGTACATCGCACCTCCTATGCTGATGCACCACACAGTGTATCGTACCTCCTATGCTGATACAGCACTCAGCATATCATTCTATAATGCTGACAGAGAACGGAACAAGTCACATATCCAATGCACACAGAGGACGCTACATGTCGCATCTCCAACGCTGGGAGAGCAATTAGCACAAATCCACACCAATGCACACGCAGCATGGGACGTTGCATTTAAAATTATGAAAGAACAGACCAGTTAATATGCATTTTAGCGCTGACTGCTATTAACAAAGGCCCTTGCCTGCAATATATGACATTCAAAGATGTGGTCTTTAAGAAGGAGAGTACTGACGGTGTCAGAACACACATACAAAAAAATAATAAAACCTGAATTTAACATTTTTACTGGGAAGTATAGTGGATTTTTTGTCCTGCTTGTCCGACGACCGCTGGCTCAAAACTCCGCCCGACACTGCCAGTGTTGCGTTGTACCCTGCGTGTCGGGGAGGTTTAGCAGTCGGTGACAAAAGCTAGACAAATGATCCCAGTGATAATAACCTTCACAAAGTTTAATACAAACTCACCAGAGCGTCAGGATGGCGCTTATCGGTCTAGAAGGAAGAAACCCCCTTGAGGGGAGAAACTCATTCGGGAATCCTAGAAGTGGACGGAATATACAAATTAATTTTAAGAGTATGTGAGGATAACGATAGGTCAGGATAGCGCAGTCGGTGTAGTGACTGGCTACGGGTTGGACGGTACGGAGATGGAATCCTAATGGGGGCGAGATTTTACGCTCCCGTCCAGACTGGCTCTGGTGTCTACCCAGCCACCTGTACAATGGCAAACGGGTCTCTGTTCCGGGGGTAAAGCAGCCGAGCGTGGCGTTGACCACGCACCCCCATACAGTACCGAAGTTATAGAAAGTGTACAGCTAAATCTCTACACCACTTGAGGGCCTTCATAGCCTTTTCTAGGGTGAACTTTATAAGAACGATGTCTGGATTCGTATCTGTTTCAAAGAGCTCTATGTATGCAGTTATTTGCATGGCCTCACACACAGTGAACCCGTTCTCGGCTGTTCTTGTTGTTTACCATTAGCAATTTCTCCTCGTTCTAAATATTTTTCGGGCCTCTTTTTGCGCCTTGCTCGGCCATGTGTGTGCAAATAATTATTTGAAATTAATTTTAGTTTTCCTCGTTTTCTGGCTAATTATCTTGAAGTACATAATAATTTCCTTGAGCTTCCATTTCCACTTTCAACCTCTATTACAATAATAGGCCCTTCCGACTGGAAATTCGTACCACTAATTTGTTCCGTAACAAAACTATTGAGGTAGAGAAATTGTGCTCTGTCATCTGTGTACTGTAATACGTCTGCAACAGGAGCTAGGGTTACGGACCTGGAGAACGAAATAGGTCGACTCTACTAAACCAATTTTTATCACGAAAACGTCGGCAAAATAACTGATTAAGAACGAACTGCAAATATTCCATCGCGCCAGGAACTATTAATTTGAGTTCGCTCTGCTGTATTCCAGATTAAACATGAAAATTAATTAATGACTTAATGTATTAGGTCACGCTGCAGCACACAAATTCATTGTAAATTGTCTTAGCCATATAAAAGTAAAAAGTGTTAAATGGGCCGCTGTCATCACAGTATGGTGCGTCCTCAGGTTGCGGAACGGCCTACAGATATGGAGGGTAACTACGAATAGACTGGATCCGCAGTCGCGGACAGCAGACAAGGGGTGGTCTTCCAGCTTGGGTTTGGGCGAGGTGCTAACAGCTCCTCACCGTAAAAACGTACGATGTTACGCAACATTTCACAAGGCTTCAGACTTGGATTTGTAGGATACGGCCAAGTTGTGGGCTCTTGTGAATGCGGTAATGAACTTGCGGGTTGAATGAAATGCGGGGAATTTATTGACTAGTTGAGGAACTGTCAGCTTCTCAGGAAAGAGGTTGTTCTATGGAATTAGTTATATAAAAGTAAATCGTTTGTAGGTTTGATCGGGGCGAGTTTTTTTTTTTGTCTGTTACAGAATATAATATATTCCGAATAACGTGCAATAAATTCCACATATCACGCCCATTACTTATACACTGTACTCTCGATTATCCGGTTTGGGGATGACCCGTGCAATTTCGAGTGTTCCTAAGATTGATGACGAAGGTGGGAAACACCGTTGATTAACGCCTAGTTCTCGAATAAAACTCTCGATACAAACAAAAAAATCACGGACTATTGACGTCAACAATAAGTGTAAGGTCGGTATGTATTATGCATATAATAAATAAATTTTATTTTTTGTCGTTGCTCAATAAAATACACGATTTCGATTATCCATGGTGCTCCGTTATAGGTGCAGCCCCCTCCCCGCCATTACCCCGAATAATCGAAAGTACAGTGTATCAGACTCTATACCGACTAGCTACGTGCTCGTTAGGAATGGACTGCCATAAAATTCGCCCCGCTGCTGCACTTGTGTTCAATCTTAGTCACACCCTGCAGTCTTGGTAACTACGCTTGATGTGAAATCTTTCTTTTCCTTCAGCGTGTAGCTCACTGAGAACACACTCGGTAACCAATCATAACGGACCGCCACAGTATTCATGCGCTACTCCACGGCTTCCTTCATTCTTAGTGCAAACCAAGCGTTAATCGCATCTATCGGAGAGCTGCCGTCTGTTCCGCTACGCTGCAGTATATGCTCGATTCTCAGGTGTTATTCTGCCTTAGCATGAACATAAAAGGAACACAGCAACGATAGTGGCCATGGCAAAAGTGATGTGACTCGTGAAAATTCAGCAACAATATAAACACCCTAAAACTGTATCTAAATAGTCCCATGTTTCAAACTGATGTTATTTTTCTGTGCTTGGTTTTTTGAATATACGCAGGTACTAGATGTTAAAGATAGCCCTCCTGAATTTTGCATTTGTAAACAGTAAATTACCCAGTTTTTAGACCAGTATTCCGCGTACCAATGTCTGCAGATATGTTTTATGACTGTAATCATTATGAGTTTTGTGTTGCTACATACTGACCCACAAATACTCTGTTCTGTGTATGTCAGTGTGGGCGAGCAAGGGCGGAAGAGACAAGAAGTCATTTAACTTATCTCATGTAACAAAAAGCTCTTATTTTTACAAGCCTTTGTGTGCCAACACAAGTTTTTGTACGTTCTTTTAGTCTTGTAAAAATAATTACATTTTCAGCACTTACTACGAGTATTAGGACCCGGGATCAGGTTAGCGAGCTGTGCATGACAGTTTGATATGATGCGACGTCGCGTCAGCAGGAACAAAGAGCAACTGGCAGTCAGTCGTCAACTGGGAGCGGCAGGCCTCATCGAACTGCTTCACATCTCTGCACACGCACTGTTTGGAGATCCGCGAATGTTTTATAAATACAGCTTGTCCAAATGAGGCTAAAGGCTCTGACCTTCAGTGTGAAGTGAGCCTTCCCCTTTCGACCCTCGAACAGTTGCACTTCGCGGTCCAGATGTACAGATGCAACCAACAAACTGAGAGATTCGTTGAAAAAAGTTTCCTGGGCTTAGCTATTTGCATGCGTCGTCTTATCAAATGGCCCCAACAAACAGTGTCGTTGTAAACAACGAGTGTCGCTCTAAGTCAGGTGAATGGTAAAAGTGAAGAAAAAATATTTCGGGACAAATTACAGAATTACAGGTATATTACTTAATGTTACCGCTGTGATAATTTCAAATTTAAATTACAATTAAAATTTAGAAATAATAAAGATTACTCTTGTATAATAGTAAATTTAAGAACAGGCTTATGTTAAAAATACATTAATTTACAATTAAAATTTAGTAAGAACAAAAATGAGAAGAGGCCCGCTCAATGGGACGTTGTCACTGCCATCTTGCTTAACCACTTAGGTAGCGCCCATCGATGTCACTCCGTTCAGGCTCTCACTCTCGATGCGTTCTGTTTAAAAGCACTAACAATCTTGGTTCCGTTTCTTTCAAATCGTTTGGATCGCACAATTTACGAGACACAATTCCCGACACATGTCAGCTTTCTGTTTTCCATTTTCTATTTGTCGTATCATTGTAACTCTTCCTTCGGTGCTCAAAACTTCCCTTTTTATTCACGACTGTAGCCATGTTATCACGTTACCAGTCTCCTGTTAACGGCAGGAGCAGAGAAGTACAGGGCAACTTTACGCACAAAGTGAATTACCGCTACTATGGTCATTTTCGAGGCTTGGAATTTATGTAGCTACTTGAAAGCCCTCCGAAGGGCGAAGAGAGGGTTGAATTCTCAAAACAGTGTACCTATTGCTAAATTATATTGGAGCGGATGACTGTCAATGTCGTCATGTCCGAGGTAGATGTCATGTGTGTCGTACTAAGCCAGGCAGAAAAATATGTGAATTAGGGGAAATCAGTTCTTATAGCGCTATAGCCGAGGTGTCGCACAAACCGAGGTCGTTACAGCCGAGTTCAACTGTACTTCAACTACAGTCTACATTAGTGGTTCCCAGACTGTACAGTGCGCATACCAAGGTCTCCGTGAAGGATTTTCGGGGGATCAGGAGACACCGTCGCCAGTCTCTCTCTGTGTGCACAACAAATTCGCGCCTGGACCGCCATGGTTGAGGTTTCTGTACCACACACAATTAGACTCACCCTCCCTCCCCACACACACACACATACGAGGTCTGTTAGAAAAGTATCCGACCGTATTTTTTTATGCGAACACCTGATGGATTATAATCTAGCGCGCTTGCATGAGCCGACCTTGAACCTTAGTGCGCATGCGTGAATTTTT
>Ga0136643_10009472_pt1 | contig 14336 bp, 10 predicted proteins | sample TergutLab28metaG_FD_96883 | JGI IMG/M metagenome (GOLD analysis project Ga0136643, IMG submission 96883) | Labiotermes labralis P1 segment gut microbial communities from Petit-Saut dam, French Guiana - Lab288 P1 (version 3) (version 3) | ecosystem: Host-associated > Arthropoda: Insects >... | reverse complement strand
CCTGAAGATGGACGTATTAACGTCTGAAACATGTTGAGCAATATATAATAAAGCAAGTGTCATCTAGTTGGTCAACCTTTATTCAAATATCAAGATGATGCACGGTCCAATACGTATAAGATTCAATAATAATTTTATTAATAATTTCAATCAGCTCAACATGTTTCGGGCGATAATACTGAATTTCCATCTCATCCTGGTCACCAGCAGGCAGCATCGTCGGTGCTTTATACCTCAAGCTTTGAACACAGTCTTAGTGCTCCTGAAGATGGGCGAAATTATCGCCCGAAACATGTTGAGCTGATTGAAATTAGTAATAAATTTATTATTGTTGTATCTAGTTGGCTGTTTATATTATTGTATCAATGATGCACGGTCACACAAACATCAAATTGATTTTGCATGTTTGGTTAAGAAACTTAATTGTTGTCTTATGTGCCTGTGTAACTTACCGAGACTGGATCGGAAACTCGTTGATTCTCGTGGATAAATGGTCGTTACTGTCACTGCCCTGTTTGATGTCTGGCTTCTTAGTTTGTCTGTTCCACGATATCTTCCAAAAGTAAGGAGTGGTTCACCGCAGAGCGCGGCTATGTAGAGTGATTAAATTCCGCGAAAGACTTTACAGAAACTGTTTGGTGTTCTAAAAATAAACGCTGGTGTCTGCAAAGATGTTCGAAGGCTGCCGTGCATGTTGTTCTGTGGAACCCCTGAGAGTGAGGTTAGCCCGCACAACAGTGATGGCACAGCTGCGCGAAGTGTGTGGACGGAATGTGTCAGGCGGGTATACTGGATGCATATGATAAGGTACGGCTTGGGGCAAGTTTGTTTTGTCTGGTGCTGTCTCGTGACTGACGACTATCTGCTGCAGGTTTAAAACCATAGTCGTTGTTTTCGAACTGTTACCACCGGACTTCGGATGTTCACAAAGAATGTAAGTTGTGAAGCTATTACGAATTCGAAAAGATTCGCAACCAGTCATAGTTGTGATTAATCCCAGGATTACTGAGTGGGTACAGAAATGTACTCAGGCTTGGTCTTTTCTTCGACATCTCTTGGTGGCATATAATAAAGTCCTACCAGTTTTTCTCTTTGTTCTTTGAAGTCCTTGACATATTATTATTATGCAGCAAGTGTGTTTTTTTTACAACACTATATATATAGCTATAAGTCATTATTCGGAAGATCCTGCGACCGGCCATCTCGACACAGGTTTTTCTTGGTTTCCCTCTGCCTAAAAGCAAATGCTGAGATGATTCCCAAGAGTCCAAGTTGCCACTACATGCTTCTCATGTAGCCCTCCTGACTTAAATTTGGTAGTAACCAATTTCATGTTATGTGTGCATGTAAAATAACCACTGACACCGGGTGACAACCCAATTGCAGTTGATTATTATTATTATTGTTGTTGTTGGAGGACCGCGGTAACACAGTGGTTAAGGTGCTGTGCTACAAATCGGAAGGTCGCTGGTTCGATCCCAGCTGGTGTCATTGGATTTTTCTTTGACATAAAATCCTTCCGATCGCACTGTGGCCCTGGGGTCGACTCAGCCTCTAACAGAAATGAGTACCAGGAGCATTTCCTGGGGGTAAAGGCGGCCGGTGCGTAAGGCTGACAACCTACCAACATCCTATGCCGTTGTCATGAAATCTGGGTACCCTAACTTCCTGGAACCTTGTGGGCCCCTCCGGGCCTGTAACGGGACCGCTTTATTTGCTTTTATTATTATTATTATTATTATTATATATAAATCCGACTGGACCATTTTGTACCAATATTACATTTGTCCAAGAGTAAAGGACAGAAAAACAGTGGAAATGTTGCCAGTGCCCAAAATAGATGTGCAATGATCACTCTATCAAGGCAATTCAACGAAATGCATCAGATACAAGGAGCAAACATAACACACACCAATTTCTTTAACATTTATTTTATAAACTATGTTTTCTTGTTCTAAAAAAATTTACGCACTTTATTTCATATAGTTTAATGAGAAATGGAAAATATATTTAAAAAAAAACAATTTTTTGCCCTTTAGTCTAAGAAAAAAACTCCGTAAATGCGCTGAGAAAATTATTTACAAACATAGGTAGATGTACCCGGTACAGTGAGCGTTGGAAGTTTTATTGCTCCATAATCCATCGGTTACGAGAAAATTTAATTCTCGTGGTTAATTCGCCTAAGAAAGGCCGTATTTTGGGAAGAAGTGTGTGGGATTGTTGCACGTTAAACAGGCACTACCCACTTTTCAGAAACTTTCGAAACGGAATGAAGTGAAGGTTCAAACGTTACAGGATATTTCGTCGTGTCGTGTGACATTTCGCTGAAGCAGAGTGACTGCATGTTCTGGCGCAAATAGTCCAATCTGGGACTGTGTGGAATGCTTGGTTCCAGTCACTGCGAAGGTATGGGTTCGGTCCCAAGCCAGGCCATTTCGGATTTGTGGTGCACTAAGTGGCAACGGGACAAGTTTTTCTTTGAGTATCTCCGTTTTCCTCCCAATTCCCTCAGTCACTATGTTCATCAGTGCCTTATACTAATTAATGCATTAGTTCGTTTATTCGTGCATTCATTAATTTATTCAGCCATTCTTCACCGACGCTCTGTAATCTTAGCAATTGACTTGTACGTTAAATAAGGCATTTAAAGGAAATTTTGACCCTAAAATGTAGTCATTACACATTTCCGAAATATCGGGAACTGTTTACCAGTCAAAACGGCTTGATATTTCAGTACACCTAAATCTGTATCAACAGCGTTGTGAGGACCTCAAATCTCAAACGAATGAACTTTTTTTTTTTGACAAAATGTACGTGATGATAAAAGTAGCTAAATTTTCTGATGTTGGCGAAATAGTTTGCAGCGGACTGTATTTATTTGCAAAAAGTTAAAAAAAAAGTGCCTTTATTCTTAGGCGATTTTTAGAATACTTCGCCCGAAATTAAATACTGGACACGTTGCGGTCTTCGTTCAAGTACAACTTTTCGTGAGAATCTGAAAAATAACGTCTGTCCTAACACTGGTATTTTGTCTATGGCCGTCCTTTCATATCCACTGACATTCCACTGGATCAGATTTATTTTACGAGGAGATTAGAAGATCTCACAGTGCGGATGAAGTTCCAAGCCTTCGGGGTTATGACATCGTATATTTACACCAGTCTACACGGCGTCATACCCGGGAAGATTGGAACCATCAGATATACTTTGCTACCATGAACAGTAAGGTTGTTTTGAAAATTCTGGGTGTACAATAAATCTGGCAGAAGTTCCAGTTTGAGGGCCCGAGATGATGGAAGTGCACGATAAAGTACTGAAATTGCCGGTCCCAGTGGCCGCGCGGTCTAAGACGTAGGTCTGCTGCCGCTCGCCTGCTGAGATTGTGGGTTCGAATCCCACCGGGGGCATGTCTGTAGTGAATGTCGTGTGGTGTCAGAGGTCCCTGCAACGAGATGATCACTTGTCCAGAGGAGTCTTACCGACTGTGGTGCGTCGGTGTTTGTGATCTAGAAACCTCACGAATGAGGAGGCCCTGGCCAACTTGGGGCTGTCGCACCACAAACAAAACAATAGAGGAAAACGGTCAAGTCAGCAGTCGCCAGACAACGTATTGTGTTTCAGAGGCATAGGTTACATGGTTTAGATTAATTAATCCACCATCAGGCCCTATGTACAACAGGTGTAATATAATGCCATGTCAACATAAGTACTTCCGTGGTTTTTGTTGTGGGGTCCCACATCACGGTTTTCAATTAACATACAAACTGTAACACAACGAAAGTACCTATGTTGACATGGCATTCAATTACATTACACCTGATCTTTGTATTGTATGTAGGGCCTGATGATGGACTGATTAATTCGAAATGTGTAGCCTGTGCCTCTGAAAGAGAAAGTAAGTTGGGTTTTGACTGATGACTTCATTTTTTTCCCCTCTGTAGAGATAACTCAACGGTATGTGTTCTATAGTGCTATTGTAATTAAATCGTCTGAGGTAAACGGCCATGTCGGATTTTTTGTTTGAAATTTCGCATTTTATTACCGATCGATGCGTTTAAACTTTTATACTTTAATTATCGGAATAGTTAGAACCAAAGAAACTTTTATATGCTGGTTGGATTATGGAATCATTTATTTTTCAGCCCCTTCTTCACCCTATTTCATTCTTATTCAGCATCACTTATTTTTAGTTAAGAATATTCAAACCCTGTTGAAATTTACTATACATGACGACCCGAATAGATGAAATTGTCATTTCGAATGTGTTTGTGAAATTGGTCACGTTCATTATGTTTGAATTCAGCGCATTTAAATAGTGCGAACACAGGCCACAGAGGAACAAGAAATATAGTAGGGTATAACGATTTAAATAGTGCGAACACAGGCCACAGAGGAACAAGAAATATAGTAGGGTATAACGAAATGCGACATCAAGGAATACGAAAAACATGTAGTTGCTCACACATCGTGGACGAAACTCGAAACCTCCGCCTTAGCCAATACTACGAGGTAGAAAAGCGACAAGTCAGAACAGAAGAGGAAGAAGAATCAGAAGATGAAGAGCGGAGGGGTACAGGCGCGACGCGCACGAGCCAGACGGCTGACTGCGAGAAGCCCTTTAATGTACACTCCATCCACATAAAAAAGTGAGTTGCGCGTGACATCCGCGTATTGGCATGGCACTAGTAGACAGAGCGCTTGCTACTGCGCACCCATGGCGCGCCGACACTTGGCAGCATTGGACAACGCACAAATAATCAATGCTGTTGGCAGATTGAAGCAAAGAGGTGTTAATGTAATAAATACGGTGCTGAGATTAACAGTGCGTAATGAAATGTTGTGAATGACATGGTAATACGATTGATACAGAGAAATGCGTGTGACGCGCAATAGTGTCGTTAATATGGTTTGTAACTACCAGCAAGTTGAATTGCCATGAAGCTTAGTTAATCGTATGGTATTCTGTGTTCTCGAATACTAAAATAATGCCAGTCTGGAGATGGAAAGAAGAGGCTTTACGGAAGGATTGATTTGGAAATGTAAACTAAAAGTTATATGCCACTCGCGGTCGGTCAATTCCATCCGCTGTCCGCACTGCAATACCCACCGCGAACATGCGTGAACCCGGGACCCTAAAGAGCAGCGGGGTTAGAGGGAAGATGTAGCTCCACCCACACTGCTTCACGGGATTGGTTCTGTGCACGATATGGCAACGCCGTGCAGCTATAACCGATATTGTGGCTGTCCGAAGGGCGAAAAGGAATGCATGAGAGGGGAAGACCGGGTCAGACCGGTGCAATCTTCCTCCATCCCTTCCACAGACTGCCGTATCCCCACTTTCCCTTCCCCTCCATGGCTTCAACAACCTCTCACCAGCAGCAGCAAGCAGAGTCAGTCAGACAGTTTACGTTCAGCCGCTTAGCGCGCGTGCGGGTGTACGGTCGCTGTGAAGTAGCAAATGTGTATAAGAGGAAAAGTGAAGTAGGTGCTATACGTACGCACATTACTAACCTCGCTCGTTGCCAAGCACAAAACATATGTATCTGTTCCAATGTTGGGCTACACATCCTACAGGTAGTTACCGTTAAAATGGTTATTTGTGGGTGTATGAACATGTGTAAAGTGCTGATGTACAACCAGGATACTACGATACAAAGTTCTGTTAGCGCCGATATATGTGTTTATTTTCGACGCTAACTCGAAGTGGATGCATCCTAGTGCTATATAGATTATAAGAGCGTGTGTGTGGGTCCTGCCAACAGGTGATTTGTTTTAATTAAATGCGAAGTGCCTTGCGCTATGTAAACTCAGACGCCTGTGGAGTTTCTGCATGCCTAAGCGTATAAGACGAGAATAGGTGTTTGTTTTGGAGCGTGGCCACCAGACGCCGCCACTTACCAGTAACTGACCTCGCCAGTTTGTACCAATTTCTGAATAATGTTGCATATAAGTGGATTATTTATCGACATGTTACCCCATGCTGCGAAGTGCAGTATATTCGTGCCAGTAGGAAGGTGTATTCTGTACGTCGTTTGTGACAGCAGGGAACAAAAATGATTCAAATAACGTCGTCAATAAAATTGTACAGTGAGTGACACGAATTAAGTGTATCAGTTTACATGCTAGGAAATCTGTAATGTTTATAATGCTGTAATAACGATCGTGGAGGGAACTAGTGTCGTTGGTAGGATTCAGCACCGTGTGAGTTACACAGCAGATGATTTTTTTAAAAAAAGCAGTGCCTATTGGAGGACTTGACGAGTCATGTTCAGCAGAGTGGCTTGATAGACCAGTGTTTGTGTTCAATCAGCTAGCAAGTTTCTTCGTAATATTTTGAAATAGGAGAGTGCGATATTTTGTAATTTTAGCAGCTTCACTTGCTTTGAAACAACTGAAGACAGCATTTCTCTACATGCCTTTAACCGTGCGTATAGAATGTGTGTTAAAAAGCTGCAGAAAATATTGCTTTGTTAGAAGTGTTATTGCAGGAAACAAGCGTAACGGTTTGAAACAGCTTGCAGACGTGCATTACACAGTCTTTGCTGCGTCGGCTTGTTACATGCACATAGTATGTGTTTGTACATTCCTTTTAGGCCGTACTGATTAATACAGAGCGCGTTCTATGATGGAAGGTAAATTTGGAGTAAAACGCGGCCAACAACATAGGCGGCCGTGGACACGTTAGTAGCATCGGTAGTCATGTGTTTGTATGTTAAAGGAAAAATTACTGTTTGCCGTTTGTCGTTTCCGCAGTAATGTTGGAGCAAGGAGAACCTCATCCAGAGTATAACCCAGTTTCCATTCACGACCCAGATCGACCTATCATTGGGTCATATCAAAACCCTATAAATACATGGTAGGATGTAGGTCAAACATTAAGACGCGCTTGAAGAGTTGCATGAGTATGTCAGAAGGTTGGTACGGGATTAAGTAAGTGACGTTGCATGGCTCATTGCGCTGTTGTACAACACCTAGTAGCTATATCATGATGCCATTATATACAAAACAAGCAACACTTAGTGACGGTAGTGTTGAGGAAGGTAAGCCAGTTTCCTTGCTGGTGAATGAAGTTAACGATTTGTAACTTCCCGATGTGATGCTAGAGGTCGCCACTTTACAGTGAAGTGCATGTCGTTTATCTGGAGGTGTTTGAAGCAGATAACTGTAAGCAGGAGTGTGTGCAACAGTAAAGATGTAGTGTGGTTGTTTTGTGTTGTGAGCGCTAGAGGTCGGCAGTGTTCAGGAGACGTAGGTAATGTGAACTAATAATGGATATCGTCGCATCCTTATATGGACGAAAAACAAGTGAAATAGCAAGCATAACTCTTATAGCAGTGCGAAAAAGGGAAGGCCTAAAGGAAGAAAATAGTGCACCACTTATAAGCTGTGAGTGGAAGATTGTATGTTTCGATAGGGTTAGTTGATGGGAAGTAATGGAATATGTTTCAGTTTTGCCACATGAGATTTTTATTTTTAATGTGTCGTCTGTGTGACGTGTGAGCACGGGGCTGCCCAATTTAAATGTATATCGACAGTAAAGTTTGGGCCAGATTATTTTTTTTTACAACGCGCGTGGTGTTTTGGTGTGAACTGATATAGCGTGAAAACAAAATTGACAGTGATTGATATCACACAGTGATTTGTATTATTACAGAATATTTTGTGGCGGTACGAGGCTACTTGCTAATGAGCCTCGCCAAGTTAACAGTGCACTGCAGACGAAGCATAGTGTGACCTTCCACAAGAATGTCTGTCAGTTATGGCGTTGCGTGAGTGTTATAACAGTGGTGTGTAGGAATCGTATGTATCTACAGTAATTTCATCACCCGTAGATCGTTCGGGCACTTAACGTCACGGTGACCTTTTAGCAAATACTAAGTACATCACTTCATCATTGGCGGCTAGTATTTCTTCAAAGTACCAGTGGCGAAAATGTGTGAAAAATCGATCGAACGTTGTTTGTACGTGGCCTTTACCCAGTTTAGTGCACTGATATTAACGAATGCCCAAATTAATTCGTTTTACTAATACTGTTTACCTTACCGCGGATGGCGACCTACAAGTAACTTACTGGCCATGATCAAATACTTACTTGCCTCGGCTGTAAACTGTAGGCATGTCATGACGTGAATGTTAACAGGCCCTAGGAATTTGGATCTGTAAACAAGCATCATAGTTGTGTGTTGATAGTGCGATTCTCTCTTGCTATTGGAGCCCCAGTTCTAAAAAAAAAAAAACAGCAGGTTAAAGCGCACACCGTGTGTGATTTAACGATATTGCTGTTATGTTTTGACCCAACGGTATATTGTTGACCAAGTAATCACAGTCTATCAAACACAACCACATTATTTCTTTGTTCTGTGTGTGCGTGCGCTATTGACGTGTCTGGTAGGGATGGTATAGGAAGTAATTTTTTTGCTTCGATCAAAGACCGTTAGTATTGTAATACATATGACTAGGAATCGTGGGATTCTTATTTTTATGACATTGCACCGTGTTAGACACAAACGTTGACATTTCTTTCATAATACAGCTCGGCTGTCTTGTATGTTTTCGACAGCACAAAACTTGTTTTCTTTCCAGAAGAAACCCCCATTGCATATGAATTAGCCCCACGCCGTTTTGAGTAACAAATTTCCTAGACTTGGGCATATTGGCTTCTTTACCCCTTTGAAATAAGTAGTTACGAATAGTACCACGTGCACTAACGGTCGAGCGCTGTTTCGTTTTGTCTGTTAGCCCTATAGGAATAAACAGCATCTTTTTAATGTTGAACATAATCGAGCGATTGTTCTTTGAAATCGAAACGGATTTTTTTTAGACTACTCAGAGTTTTTAAATATAAAGATTTAATCCAAAGTTTTATAGACTAACAAATGCTGTGTAACACGTAAAAAGGCCCATTTTGAACATGTAGCCCCGTTTTATTCGGTTTGTGCACATCTGCGTACCATGAACAGCAGCTTTTATCCAGGATTTGATATTAGGGAGCGGCTTTAAGCAGCGGTCAAGAAGAACTGTGTTATTTTATTGGATGGATAGACAGATTACCCGTGTGACGGCTAGGAATATCGGCCCTTTCATTATAACATGCTGCACCGATTTTGAAGCTATGTTGTAAAAGAAAGTTAACTTTATATCGCGTCAGATAATTGTGAATGTTGGTGGAGGTGGTTTGCACGTCGTGAAATATTAAGGTAATAATGGCGAAAGGAACGGCAGTGTAGCAAGCTGACATTGTAAGCGTTAAGGCTAAATGCCTAAATGAAGTGGTTTTGTCGGTGTGCTTCATAACTAGACTGTGGCGTTATCTGTTGGATACATAAAGCATTGAACCGGTTTGTGTAAATGTGTTTCATAAATCTGTCGCCAGAGGTAGCAGTTAAGCAGCACTGCTGTCAAACAATTGCAACAATGTGGCGTGTTTCAGGGAGTGGTCGCCGGGGGGCGCCACGCAGCAACAGCTGTCTGTGGTGACCACCGTGTGGGGAGTGACTACCTCGACGCAGTCCGGTCCCCACAACAACTTCCCGGGTAGCGGTGGTACCGTGGCGGCAGGGGGCGTCGGGCCAGGTGGTGGGGGTTACGCTCAGCAGGGAGCTCCAAACAAGCAAGGCACCCCATATACTGGGGCTGGATACCGACAGGGCGTCCCGCCGGGGTGAGTACCAAAAATTTGTTAAATTCACCATTGATACTTGAAGTGAGAAGCTTAAATAATTTAGGGTGCCTGACATGGTTTGTGAAATTTTTAAAAATCGTGGTTCAGAATTTGTCCCATGGATGTTGGGAGTTATTATGCCAGGGCTATGAGTTCAGTGTGTAGTGAATTAATTATTAATGAATTGATTATTAAGTTAATGATTTATTTAATATGCGCATAAGTTGTTTTGTGAAGGGTTCTGGTGTTGGTGTGTTACAATTATGAGATTACCGGTTTTTGAACTGTGTCTTTAACCTGGTTTTACAAAAACAACACAGTCTTGGGGAACTTAATCAATCTGTCTTTAAGTTTAAGGTTGTGGACGCTGGGGGAAATCTGGATACATCGCCAGAAAAAATATCGATTGATGCATTCATAGACTTAGTTTTGAGACTGAACTTAGTAAAAACTGGGTCAGGGTTCTTTCTGTTTTGTTTTCATGGTTGAAACAGTTCTTCTGAAGAAGAGGCTGAAAGTTGAGAATTGTAAAGTATTTAAGTACAGAGTATAATTGCAGTGGGCTTGGGGGGTGGGGGGTATGGGTACATACTCTGAAGCTAAGTTTTGTATTCTGTGTTGTTAACATGTATAGCATTAGTGTTGATATTGGGATGATGTAGCATTGATGGTAGATGAATGAAAGAGGATGGAACATTGGTGGAATGATACGAACACGAAAACCAAAGTACTCGGACGGAGATGTGACATAGTGCCACTGTGTACACCACAAACCCTATGTGGACTGGTCTGACAATGAAACTGGTTTGTTGTGATGAGAGGCTGAGTGTGTTCTGCATTCTGTATTGAATATACTATAGACTTTTGGTTGTGCATCTTAAATATTCACTTACATACAGAATTGGTGACTTAGAAAATTATCTGTAATTGGGTCAGTCACATATTTCAAACTAAATGCCCATTTTTTTGACAGCCTTCTTCCCACAGAATGTTGCGATAGGTGTAACGTATATAAGGATGCCCTGCTGTCCCACTGAGAGTTTTTTCTGGACAGATAATTATTTTAAGTTTTAAAATTCAGTAAATTTTCCTGATAACAGTATCTGCAGCAATTTTGTGCTATCAGTTTGCCACATGTAACCTGTTCCATTTGGGCCTACACAGAATGGATAAAAGATGTGAAAATCACACAAACAACTAAGATGCTTAGAGAGTTAGGCATTCCCATACGATATGTACGGAACATTGAGTACTTGGGTGTTGCAGAAATGCAACAATACGCATTCTTAATTCTTTGTTGGCTGCATTGTTTTGAGAAAAGATAGGAGGTTTAATAGAAGTTTCAGATTCCACGTTATGATCACAATTTCTGTGTGTGCGTGCTGCAAATAAACATGACCCCCTCCCTTTTTTTATTAACATATGATGGGATGTCCATAAGTGACCTGTGTTATTGTACATTTTGCTCCTTCATTGGATACCTCTTCTGCTTGACTTTATATTGGGTATCCAATCAGAAATTGTTTAGCTTCACTTGTCAGTTATTATAAACTGTGCTTCACTCCTTAAACCTGTTAACTTCTATACAATATGAGATGTGAACAGCAGTTTCTGTGCTCTTGCCACGTGATGTGACTCCATTGTTTGTTTATAAAAGTTAATCCACAGTTTCTTTATAAAAATGTCCCAATTTTTTAACTGTAATGTCTTAACTGTACTGCCACATGTTGCATGATACATATTTAAAAGCCATGTGATTGTGAGAGTCATCATTAAGTTATGTAATTTTTTTATGGCTGAACAGGGGGAGTATAAACATGTTTATAAGAGGGCAGTATCACATACTGACAGATTGTTACTTCAAAATAATATTTTCTAGTACCATTGTGAAGTTTGTTGGCCCAAATATGCTGGCATATTGTGGGGTTGTCAATTCTTTTTGAGGTTGTAAGGTAAACGAAGTGTAATTAAATATGACAATACCAATGTATTATTATATTTTATTCCCATTTTCAGTGGTGCAGTGATGTAGACAGGTGTTGTGTTCATATAGTACTGTAGCCAGTGAAATAAGAACAAACCAGACAATCCATATTGTTGATATTGGAAGCCTGATATGTGTGTGTGTGTTCATGTTTATGTATACACTTATGCCAAATACATGTGTCCATGTTGATGTCAGCTGTAATCTGTACTTGGACTGATTGTCTCCTTCTGTATTATGGACAGGACGTTTGTTTTTAGATATTGTAAAATGTTACGCATATTATTGCAGACACTCTCACTGTCTGACGGAAGGACTGTATGTTTTTGCGAAAGTAAATTTTCTGTGACAGATTTTATAGTATAAGAATAGTGATCATCACCTGAACAAAGTACCACACAACAAGTTGCTACTTACTGTATCAAAATGTAATCTTTGTACTCCCCAAATCTGAGAAAATTCAGTATGTTGTTGTTGGTCAGTTATTAGGATATTGGTTAAGATAGTACTTCCCAAATAGTATGAGGTCCAGCAGCATTTGAAAACTTTAATAATTTCTAAGGGACACACCAAGGTGGAGATTGTTCGCCAGATTCAGGAGTAATGAGTGATTTTGTGCAGTCAGTTGTTGCATGACATTGTCCATCTGAAAGTTTGATAATGCAAAGCAGACTGTCAAACATCAAATGAAACATTGTTCATGTGTGTAGCGTATACATACTTTGTTGCAAAATGCAACAGAAAGAAATAGTAAAATAATTTTGATAAAAATAATGTTACGTAAATATGTTATTTTTTCTTTATACTTTCTAGTGTTCAGTGAGGAATATAATCTGTTTGTTGAAGTATTTATTCATCATATCTTGATATTAGGCTTGGTATTTGAATGATTCAAAGAACAAATTCTGAATTTTATTAAGGAATATGAAGTTTGTATGAATATTCAGTTCATAGTTTTATATAAATAAAATTAAATATATCTGGAGAGAAATTTTATTCCATGTGGACCTTGATGTGGAATGTTGTGAAAAGGACATGGAATGCCACCTTGTATTTGGAAAGAAGAAAAGAAGCTTACATTTGACATAGCAACCAAAAGTTCCAGCTAGTATGGATTATATATTTCTCTAAAGGTGAATTGGTCAGGACGCAGAGGTTTCATATGCATCATTCACAAATACTTTAGTTCTGTCAGTTGTGCTCATGAGCACTGATTGCTAACAGTGTTCACCTTGGTCTGTCAACACTGTAAGGTTATTTTGAACTATTTCATTGATGGGGGGAAATGCTGTGATTTTTAAGTTTAAATTTTCCAAATCGTATGTTGCACTGTATTTGGCCTAATATTTTACATATTCCTCTATGTTGTGATTGGTGACTACATTAATATTATCTAGGGTTACCACACGTCCTCTTTTCTCTGGATGTGCCGTCTTTTTCGACCCAAAAAATTTCCATACAAGCGAGGTTTTTTTTTTTTTATTTGTGGAAATGTCCGGTTTTATGAACTGTTATTTCGTAAAGCATTTGTATATTTTAGTTGTACTATAATAAAAAAGTAAACATTTCTACTAGTTTTTATAGAAATATATAATTATAATATCATTTTCTGAGTCAAAAGAAGAGCAGCTGTCCTTCGGAATGTTTCAGACATCTTCTGTATGGAAATTCTGAATTATTTGAACTCGGCGGGAAACATGCTTCTAGAACGTTTCACTCTGAGTTTTATAGCCATGAAATTTAAATGACTACTAGCACAGAAACGTTGAGAGGGGAATTTTTGTTTAATAGAATTGTGTTTCTTTATGTGACCCCCATTTTTAACGTCCTTTTTCGGCGTTATATCCTCGTTTTATGGTCAATAAGTGGGAAATGTTCTCTTCTGTTGTGACAGATATGTGGTAACTTTTATGTTACTGTCCCGTGATTCAAACTTCCACTTGTCTTTCAAAGTATTCACTTAATCCTTATACTCAAAATGCTTCAGCCCCAGCAAGAGGTTATTATATGCGTTTAGTCCGTTCAATCATGCAGCCTTATGAACAGTGGATAGAGGGACTGGCGCAGTATGTTAGGTAAACTGGAAAATCCGGATAATAATGTCGTTCCGCACAGGACAACGAGATTGTGCGTTTCTGTGGAGTGTCAAAGCCGTCGAGCGTAAGCACTAGTGCAAGAGGAAGTAAAAACCAACACGAAAATGCGAGATTTGAGGTTCTCACAGCGGTGTTGCTGAAGATTCAAGTCTCCTGGGATGTTACGCCACGTGGACTGACAAAATAGATGTTCCGAAGGACATCTTCAGGGCCAAGCAGCCCACTCTTCTTGGACTGCTTCACTCTGAAGATGAACGCACTACATTTCTTCGAAACGTCGGGGAATTTACCAGTCGACACGGCGTAACATCCTTGAAGACTTGAATCTTCAGAAACTAAGAGACGTATCTTTGTTAATGTGCAGTAGAACGTATTGGTACAGGTGCAGTATTAGGCATTCTTTACGAAATAAAAAAGGGAAGCCTTACACGAGATCACCTCCCGTTTGTCCACTTGTGTCCTGATATCAGCGACCGAAACATTTTGTCGGATTTTCTTGAAATTCGGGGGGGGGGGGGGGATTTTTTTCAAAAAAAGGGTAGGCAAGAAAGGCCAGGTCCCCGAAAAACAAGCTAATACCCATGTTTTTTTTGGG
>Ga0136643_10009470_pt1 | contig 14337 bp, 5 predicted proteins | sample TergutLab28metaG_FD_96883 | JGI IMG/M metagenome (GOLD analysis project Ga0136643, IMG submission 96883) | Labiotermes labralis P1 segment gut microbial communities from Petit-Saut dam, French Guiana - Lab288 P1 (version 3) (version 3) | ecosystem: Host-associated > Arthropoda: Insects >... | reverse complement strand
CAACTGGCTCTCTCCCCACGGACTAGTTACTAAGCTCCACACTCAGGCTTTAAGCCATGTTTAACTCAAAATCCTCGATGATGAGATCTCAACATCGATACACGGCTGCATACTTTATATAAACACTCTTACAGCATACAAAGCTTTCGGATGAAAATCTGATGATGGCCAATGTTGGTCGAAACATGTAGTTTTTGTAGTTTTCTAATAAAACATCAATTAGATATACATTGTATTATTGACTTAATTACCCTACCTATTATTAACTGCATAGTATAATTTGAAGGGATGTTTAACTAACGACGCTTCCTCAACTGCACAATTTAAATACCACCTAATGGGAAGGTAGTTGTAAATGGTGGTTTGGGAATAAATGTGCTGGGGGTTCGGTTTTGCCCGAAAGGGGTAGAGAAAACTGTAAAAATTCTAGGCCTCCATATAAGTATCAACCTGCTTACTACGCAATATTTAACTGAAAATTTTGGCTGGTTAATGTGGCAGCCCTGATGTTAGAAATGAAGTTACATTTTACTAGGTGCAGGAACTGAGACCGGACACCTTGATAATCGTAGATAGGGGTTTGCCACGTTGCTTGTATTCCGCGCTACGAGAGGGCTATGGCTGGCTCCATCTGCAGCGCGGAAGTACTTGTTGTGCCATCATATCTCTTAAATAGGCTCAGTAAACACTACGCTAATGCAGTGCTACTCTGGTTAAATACTGGAGCTCTAGCCATCAATGGGGACTGCGGTAGCGCAGTGGTTAAGGTGTTTGCAATATAAATCCGAAGGTCGATAGTTCGATTCCAGATTGTGTCACTGGAATTTACTTAGACATAATCTTTCCGATCGCACTATGGCCCTGGGGACGACTCAGCCTCTAACAGAAATGAGTACCAGGAGTATTTCCTGGGGGTAAATCGGCCGGTGCTTATGGCTGACAATCTTACCACCATTCTGGGCCATTGTCATGTAATCTGGGAACCTTAACTTCCCGGAACCCTCTGGGCACCTCGGGCCTGTAATGGGACTGATTTACCTTTACTATGTCATCAGTTTTCGGCCGTCTATATCTCCCTGCGATACGGACAATGTAGCAGCCAATTCAATGGTTACAAATTTTCAATCAGGCCTATAGCTCTATTAACTCCATGATGCAGTGCGCCGATCGCAAAGCGAAGTGCCGTTCAGCTAGTCACAATATTCCCCACCATGTATGTAACTCCGTAGATTCGTTATCTTATTTAAAAGGGTCCGCTACTACAGCTTAGATGAATGATGAATGTCGTTAACATAACTCTTTGTTTCTTTAAGATTCCATTTAATATTATTACAGGTACATATAAAAGTAGAACTTGCCCTGATGTTATCTGCATCTTGGGTCAACAGTTTCTGGCGTTTCAGATAATAGCTCTGCCTTCATCCTCAAAGTAAACCTGGCCACGAAATGTGGGCGATAGTGAAGACAGGGCATATCTATTTGCTGCACAAGGTTATTATAGCCTATCTCGCGAGCGCTTACGAACCTTCTAAATATCAGAATTCTTGCCCGATGACACAAAGGAACGTCCCAGAAGACTTGAATTTACTACCCCGATAAATGTTTGTGGTGTTGGGGTGTTTCTTCAGCACGGATTTTCAATTCTTTCACATCTTTCGTCCCTTCGCCAACGACGGCCTACTTGGTCGCTGCTGCCGATTTTCGCGCTGAGTTTAGGGCTACAATTTTGCGACAATACACAGAAGTGTTTTTCGCTAAATAAGTATTTCAAAAAGACAGAACATCCGACATTGAACTAATGTATTTTTTGGAAATAAAAACACGTAACCTTCAGCTAATCCTGAAACTATAATTCACCAGCTCTTCTTAAGCTCATACTCAAACGAGTATTGCAAAGCGCAAATTACACTCTTCCATATAACCTCTTATATATGTGTGTTTATATATATATATAGGTATCCCCCCGGCGCAACCTTCAGATTCACACTCAGATACACCACACTCGGTAAGACTCCTATCGAGGAGTGATCAGACCGACACAAAGACCTGTACGAGACAACACGCAATACTAACAACAGACAGACTTCCATGCCTCCGGCGGAATTCGAACTCACAATCCCAACAAGCGAGCGGCCGCAGGTCTACGCCTTAGATTGCGCAGCCACTGGAATCGGCAAACTATTACATACGTAAAAAACATTAATTTAGAATTAATAGACAATCTACAGCTAGGTATTCGAAGCCTTGGCGTTCTGTTACCTATTCACACAAAAATCTGTAGGCATTTCTCTTTTCGACCACACGCGCTACATGCCCCGCCTATCTCATCCCAATTTATTTGATAATTCAAATAAACATGGAGAGGAAGACAAATCATAAAGCTTCTCAAGAGACAGTTTTTTTCACATTCCTCTTATTTCCTCACTTTTAGGCCCAACGATTTTCCTCAGTACCCACTTCTTGAAAAACCTCCATCTCTGTTCTACCCTTGACGTGAGACACATTTCACATCCATACGAAAGAACACGAAAAACTATAATTATGTTTACCTTATCCATCATGTTTTGGACAGAAAATGGGGAAATAAATGGCCAGGAACAAATGATAACAAGAATTACCTGAATTTACTAATTCCTTTTTTTTTTAATGCAACTTTTTACTTCTTTGTGTCGTTCTTAACTAGAATTTCAGTGAAATTGCCTTGTGCAGACTCCTGACATTTATTGCAATTTCAAAATCCCAAGCCCATTTTCCGTTGCATAGGACGTACCGAAGTATCCCTGACGTACCGAAGTATCCCTGTAGCATCAGGTAACTTGTTGAATTTTAAGGCTAATTTTTAACTCCCGCCAAACTCCACATGCTGTGGGGCCTCAGCCCGCCGTACCATTTGGACTCAATTACTGCAGACTTGATACCATGCTAGCGAAGAGAAAAACTTTTTTATGGCTGAAAAGCTTCTATTACCAATTTCCGTAACTGGGCACAATGTACCACAGAATTCCACACAATCTTCCACCATTGGACACGATCTGGTTCTCACTCCTTTCCACCAAATTCCATAATTGGACACGATCTCTTACTCAACTGCAAGCCAAATTTTATCGCGGCACTGGGTCTATTAAAATACTTCGCACCACATGCCATTATTGGTAACGATCTGGTACAGCTTCATGACAAATCCCATCAATGCACATGATCTACTAACATCCTAACGCCAAGCTCACCACAGCACAATGCTTCATACCATTTCCACCCGGAACCAAAATTGCCCAATCCATTTGGTATAAACCCAGTTTCATTCGGTTCAGTACTTTTCAAAATAAAACCCGCGGACAAAGAGACGTGTAAACATGACTTCCACATTACGCCTTCTCTTTGTGAATTTTATGCAAAAGTCTTTTACTAATACACATAAATGAAGAGTATTTGATTATGTTAGATCTAATAAATTTGGTGTGTTTGAGTGTAATACCTAAATTACTACTAATTTTTTTTTCACGATACCACCTAGTCTTTAGAGACTAACTAGGTATTTTATTCTCTCCTAAACTGCTACGTTGTCTATTTGCTGCAGGCGTCGCCCAACGGTTCAGCCTGCTTTATTCTGACTCCTTATCATTCATGAGGTTTTTTCTAGATCACACACGGCGACGCATCACAATCGGTAGGACTCCTCTGGACGAATGATCAGTTCGTCGCAGAGACCTCTAACTGACAACACCTAACACTCACAACAGACCAAACATCCATGCCCCCGGTGGGATTCGAACCCACGATATCAGCAGGCGAGCTGATGCAGACCTACGCCTTAGACCGCGCGGCCACTGGGACCGGCTAAATTACTACTAATGTGTCACAGAAGAAGGGGATGAATTACATCAAAATAAGAATACTTTAATTTTGCAGTGAGGACGTAGAGCTGCACCGTGGCCACAGCCTTCTACACGTATATTTCATTGACCTGGTGGGCACACGTTACATGTGTAACACGTTGTACACGTGGCATCAACAACTGGGTGAGTGTAGAATTTATCCTGGCTGTAAATTCACTATGCCTTTACCAGTCGCATTGAACATCGACAGTTATCGACTGCAAACGTCGAGTATCAACTTCTAACGAAACGTCGATTTGTAAATCTCCTCGTTTAAAATATTTCGATGACGACTGATTACAGATCTGTTGCTAAGACACGAAGAATTATTACGATGTGTGTTAAAACACTCGGCGTATATTTTGGACAACATTCACGAGTTTAAACCTAAAACAAAACTGCACAGTAAATGCGTCGGAAATGTTGCGCCTAGCAGAGCAGATCCATTGTCTCGTACTGTACGCTATTTTTGTCTCCATTAAAATGTTTCGACGCTATCATGGGCAAATCTCAGGCTCCTGAGCGCCAGACACTAGACCAGAATAATACACTACATCATAAAGGCCACACGGTGCGTATGAAGTACATTTCACATCTTGTTATAAATCTGCGTTGTTGAAATATATTTTTTCCGTAAATTTCGCAGTAATCTAAGGGAAAAGAAAGAATGATTAGAGTGTAGTGTCACACAAATTATATCCCTGCAGCATATCCAACACATCACATTTCGTGCTTAGGTACCACATCATGAAGCCATCCTTAATTTCAGCACTGAATCGGAGTGCTCAGTGTCTGGCTTCTGTCGTTCTACCCTTACAAAATATCTCTTGGTATGCATTAAGCAGAAGGTTAGTTTGGCACTACGGTCAGACATCTGTTTGAGGTATAAAAGTTCAAAGGTAGTAATGATGAATTAATAAGAAATAATTACATTTGAATCATGACAATCGTGGGGCAGTTGGTTGAAGCACTGCGCTCCAAGCCGGAATTTCGCTGGTTCGATTCCCGACGTAATTGGAATTTTTGGTTACATAATCTTTCCGGCCGCACCATGGTCCTGGGGACGACTCTGTCTCTAACATAAAAGAGTACCAGAAATATTTCTTGGGGGTAAAGGCGGTCGGTACCTGGGACTGACAATCTTAATAACTTCATACCCCGATTGTCTTGAAATCTGGGAAACGCAACTTCCTGGAACATTTAGGGGCAGTCCATGTTTGTACATGAATTGCTTTAGATTTGATAACCGTGTGAAAGCGTCACAGATGGAAATCTCTTCATTCATTATTAAATATATAAATTTATTTTCTAACATAACTGCATTATATGAAATACAATTAATTAAAATAACATAGCAGCTACAATGTTTCGGGTTTCATGAAGCCATCTTCAGGCTGTATCTTAAAAGGGCTGAATATTTTTTAAAAAGTCTTTTCAATCACTACACAAAAAAGCACGCGTTAGGAATACGTATTTAATCAACTTCTCAAACTATTAACTTACTAAATAATTAAATTAACATGCCTTCAATTGGTGGAAAAATGACCACATATTATGGAACCAAACGGATTATTAAGTATAAATCCAGTCCACTAACTCCCACTACATTTTCTTTGATTCACTTTATTATTATCCTCAGATCTACGCCTAGACCTTCCACGTGGTCTCTGTCCTTGAAATTTCCACACCAAAATCTGGCAATTCACTTCTCTCATATTGGTGCCACATGCTTCCTCCCACTGTATCTTCTTATATTTGTTAGCCCTAAAAGCACCTGATGAGGAATACAGATACAGCTCCTCGCTGTGCAGTTTTTTGCAACATCCTCGTACTTACTCCGTCTTAGATGCTGTATCTTTCTGAACACCCTGTTCCGCTTCTTATTCCGCAAAATAAACATTAGAATCAACCGCTTCACTGATTCAACGTATCTTTTGAGCGGGTGTCATTGTCGCGAAAAGCGCCTGATAGCTTTGTTAAGTTTTGTCCGTCCGTCTATCCGTCCGTCCATCTTTCCTTCAATCCGTCTGCATGCATCTCTCGTGTCGACTTCCACTGGACGGAATTGTGTGACATTTGACATTCGCGATTTTCATAAAAATCTGTCGAGGAAATCAGTATGTGGTTAAAATTCGGTAAAAATGTTGGGAAATTTATATGAAGACCTAAGTTCGTTTATTTTATTACTAGCTATATAGAATCGCGGGGACCTCGGTAGCACAGTGGTTAAGTTGCTGCGCTACAAATCGGAAGGTCGCTGGCTCGATCCCAGCTAGTGTCAGTGGATTTTTCGTTGACATAAAATGCTTCCGATCGCACTATAGTCCTGGGGTCGACTCAGCCGCTAACAGAAATGAGTACCAGGAGTATTTCCTGTGGGTAAAGACGGCCGGTGCCTAAGGCTGACAACCTTACCACCATCCTGTGCCGTTGTCATGAAATCTGGGAACCTTAACTTCCTGGAACCTTTTGGGCCACTCCAGCCTTTAACGGGACTGCTTTACCTTTTACATAGAATCGCAGAAAATAATCGATCTCTTCTAGTCAAACGGTGTTATTTAATTCATTTACCTAAGACAAATTTTTGAAATTGTCACTTCTACTCCGAGTTTAGAATAAATTCGCAGTCATTCAGCGTCAGTGAAAAGGTAAAATGGGTTACAGCATTGCACGCTAAAGGGCGTACTACTTGGAATGATATTTCTGTAATTGAAACATTTATATTCTGCCCAATAAAGAAGCAATCTGTGTTTTGGTGTTTTATGAATAGGTACCGACGACTCTAATTTTATGAATGGGCACATAATATTTAGTACTTTCTGAAGAGAGTAAAAATATAACTCACATTAATTCTGAGCAAGTTTATTGTTAAATTTAAAAGAACAATGGCAAAACAACAAAAAAATCTTTTCATCAGATTTCCTGCGGACTCAAATGTTTGCTAAAGAAATAAGGATGAATGAAGACCTATTCGTTGGAAATGAATGCCTCATTAGTTTCAAGTATTCCTTTATCGCGAAATTTGATTCATTGTGCTTGATCCTGCCAGCTTCCTATGCTCGGTATGGATTATTCACCGTCACTCAGTGTCTTCCGACAAGAGGGCAGGAAGCGGTAGCTACCTGTGAGTGGCCAGAATGTATTATGTGTTCCAAAGTACGTTCCAGAATACGCGTCGCCCAATACGCGTGGTAACAAAAGCTTATATATCCCATCTTTTAAACGTTCATAAGGAAAGTTGTAAAAAGTTCCTGTTTGGTTCCACTATGTTTTTTTTCCGTTGTTTTGTCCTTATGTAGAAAATAAACGATCTATAAAAGAATTTTCATGGCATTTAATATTGTTAATATTGTTTAACTTTACTGAAATATATTGTTATTCAAATACTGATTAATAACGAACAAAAATAATTAAATGTTTATGTAAAGATTTACACATACTTCTAAACGTAATTCGGCCATAACTCCATTAAGGTTTTCATCGGAAAGAAAAATATTTGAAACTAACGAATGTAGTGAAAATCGAAGCATCCATTCCGGTGACACACCTACCGTAACGTCTTCCCAGATAGTTAAAAGAAAATGATTTTTGGTGCTTTGGTCAGAATGAAATTATAAGGATCAAATTGTTCATTTGAGACACTTGTGCATTTGTATTTAGCCATCTAAGGCTTCATAAACTCTGGCTGAATCAAAATGTCACTTTAAAAGAAACTAAATACGGATGTGTAGGTCTTATAGACTGGTTACCAAAAAGGTATAGTTACAACTACAAAGACTTCCGTTTAAGTTTATTCATTTACTTTACACTAAGCAGTAAGAATACGAACAAATAAATAAAATAAATTATCGCGATAAGGGTTTGAAACCTACTTTCCTATATGAAAAGCCTGTTTTACGCTATTTATAATTCAGGATAAGAAACTAGCGTTCACGAATTGAAAATCTAGTAGCACTAAGAAGACCAGGACAATGCCATGACTGTTCCTACACAGTGCCTGTACTGCTGAACTTCTGTCGACACGTGTGCTCTGCCAACAAACTGCAGATGCTGCAGGACACGTATCTACCAAGTAACACCTTTACAGGTGCTTAAATTTTCTGAGTTATTTGGGTACATAAAAATGTCTCCCTGTCGGTGCCCATCCGTCCCAGTATTTATTTTTGTCTGTACCCACCAATGTAACTGTATCACCTTGTGTGCAGTGTCCGGTGACGTGACGTCAGCACGGTATTTCTGGATCCTGTTTCAGAGGTTAGTCAGAAATAAACACGGGATCCGATTTATTACATACATACGTACGTACGTACATACACACATTACATATATACAAAAATGCATACATACATAAACACATACACACACACATACATACATTACATATATACATACACACATACATACATACATGCGTACGTACGTACATGCGTGCACGCGTGCGTGCGTGCGTGCGTTCGTGCGTGCTTGCTTGCATGCATACATACATACATACATACAAACATACATATACACATACATACATACATATATACATACATATATATATATATACATACAAACATACGTACGTACGTGCGTGCGTGCGTGCGTGCGTGCTTGCATGCATGCATACATACATATATACATACACACACACATACATACATCAACACATACATACATACATACACACATACATACACACACACATACATACATCAACACATACATACATATATACATACACACACACATACATACATCAACACTTTCTCAAAGCTTACGAAAACATGAATATTTGAATTTCGGAGTTACTGCAACATACGTAATTGAGATTTACTAATAAATGACTGCAGCCTGCAGCCCGGACACTACTCCAGCCTAACCGCACCTAAACTCCAACCTACAGCAAACCAAGAACGAAACGACTAATGTGATAATCAACATTATACTCGCAAGCTCCTGATGATGGGCATAGTAGTGCCCGAAACATGTTGAGCCTATAAGAAGTACAATAAAATAATAAGTGACATCTAGCTGGTTTTTCTTCTTCAGTTATACATTTCTTTATTTAAAGTATGACCAGCCACCCACACATGCAATCGTAACTATGCACATCACATCACATCACATCACATCACATCACATCACATCACATCTCTCTCTGCCTACTTACCGACCTACATTATACGTGTAAAATGTTCCGGGTTGCTGTAGAAACGAAGTGAGAGAACCCTCTGCACAATAACTGAGTAAAATTATCAGTGTACCCTCTGTTTAATTAAACACAGTGTATTTACGTAATTTATTTCTAGGGTTAATGAAGAGAGTTAACAGTTGTTGCACAGATACAATAGTAGGATTATTTATAAATTATCAAGTGCATAGAAGAAAATTCTGCTGCTGCTGTTTGTATTTTACTCAGCCAGAAATATCTCGACCCAGTTACAAACACGCCTGCATCACGTGAACCAAAGCTGATAGCACAGCCTATTGAGATATCAGGGCAAGAATTCCAGTTTATTTCGAGAGCACTCTTCCCCCTAGTTGGTTTAGTTCTACTTCTATTAATTTGACGAATTTTGTACCATACAAATGCAGGCTGTGTTATAATAGGTGATTTAATTTGCAGCACACCATTACATCAAAGTTTACATACGAAACAGTGAGTTCCATATTATGACTACGAGCTGTTTATTGCCCCATGCAACCACTGTCCATTAACATATGCGTGGAAATAATATCTGTCAAATCAATCATACGAAATTCACAGCACATAACAACACGCGTACACATATAAATCCCCATACACACGCGTATTAATAATATGTCTCTTTACTGGAAATACGCTATTGTTTACAGCACTCGCCGGCAACAAATGTCGTACATTTATGCTGCTAATTTAATATATATATATATATATATTAAATTGTTTAAAAAAATGACAATAAAGTTGGCTATGACAAATTCTGCGTGCTCTCTTGCGTGGTGAGCACAACATATACCTTATACAGTCCTTTACTAGCATAAAAGGTAAAGATAAAGGTAAAGTCCACCCTAGAACAGGCTGTAAATAAATTTTAGGATAGGATTCTTCGAATTTTTAAGGCAAAAATGTGGAAACACGCAATCAAACGAACGGATATGAGCACACCTTCACTACCCAGCGGATATGTGTTATGTATCACACAGATATTTATTGACGTGCTAATGAATAAGCCACTTGGAGATTTGTTTTGTGAATATAAATATTTGATATTACCAACTGAAGGCAAACTTCACATGAAAACTAATTTCATGTTTAAACAACACTTTCGATTAGCTAATTCCAGTTCCATTACACCACTAACGAGCAGTGTGTAACTTACATACAAATTGGTTTCCATAGACGATAATTATGTAGGCTTCATACAAAAAAAAAGTAGACTGACGGGAATTTTCAAAATCTTTAAGGCCGATTACCAATATCGGTAAACCACGGTCCGTTCACGGTAGGCTCATGGGTACCTTAATTGATACTAATCTTTGTAAGCCTGATGATGGTCAAGCAAGGCCGAAACATGTTGCTGATGTAACCAGTTGTATAATACAACTGTAAATTGTGTTGTGCAAAGACGGTTTAATTCAATAGAATTTGTCATGGGTCAGGAAAAATGTTCTTTCTTTGTGTTTAAATAAAAGTTTTCGTTGTAGTTTAGGGCCTTGAACCCAAGTGTTAAGAATGGGCACTCCTATTCATACGCAGCGAAAAAAATTTGACGGGCTCTTGACCGAAACGTGCCTGTCCCACTATTGTTGCGTGAGTTTTGTTAGTCCAGCTAAACAGTCCGGATGAGAAAGTTCATACTAGGCTTACGACTTACAAACATCTTCGAATTTTTTTATAGTTTATGGGAGAGGTGTATACAGGGTTTTGGTAAGGAAACCTGATGGAACGAGGCTACTTGAAAGACCTGGGCGTGGTTGGGAGGATAATATTAAGATGGATCTTCAGGAAGTGGGATGGAAAGCATGGACTGGATTGATCTGACCCAAAATAGGGACAGGTGGTGGGCTCTTGTAAACGCGGTAATAAACCTTCGGGTTCCATTCAATTAGGAGAATTTCTTGATTTCCTGAGAACCAGTTAGCTTCTCAAGAAGGACTCTGCTCCATGGAATAGGTAAGTAAGCGTATTTTTGTTCAGTAAATATGTAATATTAAAACTTAAAAGAAACTTATGTGTTCCCTCAAATTCTACTCTCTCCCATTTGCTGAACACCCCCGTAAATTTGTTATTCTAATTAAAAATCAAAAAGCACATTCGTTAAAGCATCTCCTTGCTTCACATCACTAATAAGGAAAAGTAAGAGACAAATGTTTACCGATAAGGACTTTACTGTTAGATGGATGTATGATCCTCAAAAAAGCTCTGTTACAGCTTCTGTAGGTGGAATACTCTCATTCTTCCTCGGCTTCAGCATCATTGGCGTGATTGAATTGGTCTATCACTTCACAATACGAATTATCTCTTCGTTACTGTGCATGCGCGCCCATCCTGAAGAAATTAAACCTTGGATGGCGAAACATGAGACACGTGGAACTGGCCAACACTTCTCACGGCAGGCGTCAACCTCTACATCAAATTTAAATAACGGAAGAAGAAACAGAGCGATGGAAGCTGCAGGTGGATACAGAAGGCCACATGTCGCTCATGAGAGTGTGTACAGCATCTGAATATGTAACTTTAATAAATGGAATGTCTGGGAATAATGTACTTCTACTCAAATGTTCTTAAGTTTACAAGTGTAAAGTAACGTTAGCAAGAACGTCATCCATCAAAGTTTATAAAATGCTGTAGTCCGTTTTGTTCGTAATTCCGATAATAAAGACTTCCTGGATTTCCATCTGTTTAAATGTATCTAATACGGGACTAAAATAAAATCTGCACCGTCGCCGTATTTCTAATTTTTACTACACAAAAAATAATTAATACGAAATTTGTTACTAATTTAAATATTTGCTATGTTTCCATACAAAATTTCATTAATTTAGCTCCAGTAGTTCCTTGATCGCTAAAATCACCCTTAAAATTAATAAGGCTTTCAAGGAAAGGCACTAGCGCTCTTGCTGCATAAAAAGTAATTAACATAGGATACATATTTTAGACTTATGTCACACAACACGAAATAACCGATATTATTTGGAAAATTGTATGTAGTCAAACACAACTGTGTCACATGAAGTGTATTTAATGACTATATAATGGACAACTACATGTTTCGGCCTGTACTGACCATCTTCAGGTTGTCTTAGGGGAACATAAGATCTTACTATAAGCATGCACGCGCACGTGCGCGTGCATGCTTATAGTAAGATTATATAGTCATTAAATACACCTCATGTGACACAGTTGTGTTCGAATACATACAATTTTCCAAGTTTCACACACACAACGGGGATGACACACGTCCTAGATAACCGATATGATGTTCAAAGTGGTACTACTATAGCTACCACTACGGAAATTCGCATAACTTTCACCATAGTGGCATTTATTACACGGAATAAGTACAACGACGAATTAATTGTCGCAATGTATATTCTGCCGGTCACAGTGGCCGCGCGGTCTAAGGCGTAGGTCTGCGGCCGTTCGCCTGCTGAGATTGTGGGTTCGAATCCAACTGGGGGATGGATGTCTGTTGTGAGTGTTGTGTGATGCAAGGTAGAGGTCCTTGCGACGAGCTAATCGCTCGTCCAGAGCACTCTTACCGACTGTGGTGGGGTCGATGTATGTGAGCTAGAAGCCTCGTGAATGAGGAGGCCCTGGACCACTGGGGGCTGTTGCGCCAAAAGAAAGAAAAGTGTATACTCTACGGTACACGATACCCAGCAGTTCATTCAGAAGCCGTTATAAGGAACGAAGGCATAGCGACACATACACACTGCCTTGACACCACGATATTCTATATTCTTAAAAACAAATAATGGCCTTCACGTTTGTAAAATGAAGCGACAGCTGAGTGTCATTTGAAGATCATCGGCAATCATATATATCTGGAAGCAATTTGAGTTATAAAAATATTTTAACACATTCAAATGTCCTTAATTTTTTCAGGTATCTCAATGAGACAAAATTTATATTACTTTCTAACATGCGTACATATCATTTATTTCATTTCTAGTACTATCTTTGTTTTACGTAGAAGAAAATTTGAGTGTCACTGCCCAATACAAATAATGAATTGGGAATCAATTATTCTTCAGAACTTTGTCCATTTAAGTACAATATATATTAGGGACAGGATGCCCCTATCATTACGTAAAATGGTACCCTGAGGTTTCGAGTATATTCTTCTATTGGGACCCACCTAAGGAGGTGTTTCTTTCCTTCACCTGAGGACGAGGACAGATCTTGTCCCCGAAACGCAGAGACTGTAATTTAATTTTAACCATGGACAATGGAGAAAGCCAAGCAGTGAATGATTCCAAACATGCTATATCATCATCAGAAATACGCAGGATTGTATTACGAATTATTTCCGTTTAAGCCACAGCAGTAAATATTATATAAATTTAAAGTACCCAAGTTGTAATTTATATGCTACTTCCAAACTGCCTAGTTCTGTCCTTCTGATACATTTATGTTATAAAAGAGTCGCAAGAATCAGTACTTTGCAATAAGACATGAAAGAATATACGGATGTTATGACTGTCAATTGTGTTTTGCTTTCGGGAATTCCCGGTTTTAGGAGCATCTATCCTGCTAATGTAAAACGTACAAGGGTGTTGGTGGGGAGGCGGGACCTTGTGAAATATCCGGTAGTGTTTACTCGAAAAGTGCTGCTTCTGTTGCGGCAAATAATGATGACCATGAATTATTATGGACGAGAGATGAGCAGCGAACTCCACTTCACTCACTAACACATTCTTTGTCTAGGGAAAATGGGAAACCCCATGCCAGGGTAATTAATCTTCAACTTCGATCCGCCACCCTTCTCCTGTGAAGGGAGAGTTCAGAGCGGCGGTACCTACAAGCGTAAACCTAGAAACAGTAAGACAAAGACAGCTTTCATCTCCTTGTCCACAATAGTTGTATATTGCTCTTTCACTTAACAAACAAATTAATCTATTCTATGCCTTCACATGCTATTTCTCCAAGATCGCATCGGAAATTAGTCTGTTTTCTCCATGCTGTAATTAATAGTACATTATGGACATAAGTAATAAAATAAACCGACAAATAAGTAAAAAAAAAACAGTGGTACATAAAGGCATAAGAATTTAAGGTGGAAAACAAACTTACCAAATTATTATAATTGCCTTTGCTACAGAATTTAGACGGGGAAGTAAGAGTTGCGTCCCGCGGTCAAGAAATTGTATCAGTTGCGTCCCAAGTTGTCTGCTTCACGTGTATCAGTTGCGTCCCAAGTTGTCTGCTTCACGTGTATCAGTTGCGTCCCAAGTTGTCTGCTTCACGTGTATCAGTTGCGTCCCAAGTTGT
>Ga0136643_10009467_pt1 | contig 14338 bp, 8 predicted proteins | sample TergutLab28metaG_FD_96883 | JGI IMG/M metagenome (GOLD analysis project Ga0136643, IMG submission 96883) | Labiotermes labralis P1 segment gut microbial communities from Petit-Saut dam, French Guiana - Lab288 P1 (version 3) (version 3) | ecosystem: Host-associated > Arthropoda: Insects >... | reverse complement strand
TTTTTTTAGTTTATTTTTTGTTTTTTATTTATTTATTTCAGGTCAATTTTTCCATGTTTGATGGTTTTTTTTTTTGTTTTTTTCTTTTTTTTTTTTTTTTTTGGCTCTAATGTTACAGTTCATGGTAGATCGAGTCGATTATATCAACCTTGGCAAATGTCTGCTGTCGAGAGGTTGCTTGGAAAGAATACTGCACTAGCAAGTGGCTCAGGCTTGAGTTTATCAAAACTGAAAGAATCTGCTGGTAAATTATCAAACTGGCAGCTTTCTGGAGGTATTAAGAAATCCCACCATCGTTCTGGCGCACAACCTGATGCTGATTACCGAAGTAGATCCTCTGGCAGTGGTAAGCTTAGCAGTGTCCAGAATACTACCACCAGCACGTCCAGTTCTTTGTCAGCAGGCAGTCTGCTGTCTTCTAGTTGTCTGCCACGAAGCAGCCTTCTTCTTGGAGCACATCTGTCGGGTGGACGACCTGGATTGCAATCACAAAAGTATACTTCTTCAGACTGGAAGAAACCTGGTGCTTACCGGTGTCCGTCTTGTGGAAAGCTGTATCGGTGGAAGAAGAATTTGATATCACATCGAAGGCTTGAGTGTGGAAAAGAACCACAGCTTCAGTGTCCATATTGTCCTCACCGTACCAAACATAAGAGCAGCCTTATTAAACATGTTGACAGACTTCATGGACAGTCCTGCCCATAATAAGTGCAGCAAGTCTTGAAGCTTGTGAATTTTATGTTAATGGAAAATGTGTGTAATGCATGGTAATGAGTGAAAAGCTTTACCTACACTTCATTTATTTACATTGTGGCCTATAGTGATATTGTGGATAGGAAGGGCATTTTTGACTCATGAACTCTGTACATGCTGCTTGCTGCATTTTCTCTTGTAATTAATACAGTGGTGTTGCAGATTTCTAGGAGTACAATGGAATGTAATAACTATGCATCAAAATCCTCTTCTCCATCTTCTCATAGTGTGCCCCATAAACCAATTTTAATTTTAGTAAAATATATGAAGTCGTGTCACTGGAGCATTAATTTCAGTGATGAAGGGAACATAATTTGATATTAAATTGTTAGTAGGTTCAGGCTGTGGTGAGTTTACATTATGTAGTTTTGGAACCTTGGCTTGTTTTTTATAACATCAGAATGTTGATGAAAATCGTAAATCATTGGTAATAAGAGGGTTCTGGTTTTTCCATTTTGCATTTGGTATGTCTTGCTTATTATGTGTGATCAAGTGAGCACATTTTCTTATAGTCAAGTTGTTTTGTCAGTGATGTCACTTGTTGTGACTCATCTTTGACTTAACAAAATAAAAGAGCATTTATGAAAAATTTAGAATGTATAGGAAGTGAACTCAAATTTCAAAGAAAGCCATCATCTGAAGATGTTGGGAAGTTAAACCCTATACAATTGTGACTTATGCTGTTTTGACTTGTGGCAGATTAGTTGTATGTTTTATAATATTTGTAATCTGAACACTCTTAGTATTAAAGCCCATCCTTGATTATTATGCCAAGTCATGGATATCCACTTCTTACCCATAAAACTTCTTTTTCTTGTTATACTATCGCCTAACCTAGGAAGTCTGTCATTCCCGTTGTGTGTGTGTGAAAATTGGAAATGGTATGCAGTCAAACACAACTATATCACTTAAGGTGTATTTAATGGCTCTTCTGGACAAGTTGTCCAGTATAGCCATTAAATACACCTTAAGTGATATGGTTGTGTTTGACTGCATACCATTTCCAATTATAGCCTAACCTGTTACCCAGTCTTTCAGTAGATATGTATAATTTATTAATTTTTGGCTAGTGGAATTTTCAATTGGAAGGCTAGAAGCAAGTCACCTGTATTGTGATAGTGTACAGAGTAGTCCTGTCTGCCAGATCTGTCATATTTTTCACATGCCAGGCACTAACATGTGACCTGTACTACATGGTGATTTATGGTTAAATGAAAATTCTGTGTTCATTCATGTTTCTTGTACTAAAGGAACATGCTTGCTTCTGTTAGCTTACTTGATTTATTACCCAAAAATATATGAATAAGTCAATTAATTCCAGTGCTTCACATTTTTTGTACACATGACTGTCTACTGTTTGTAGACATTCATTAAGACACCCAGTGGAAATTAGGATGGGAAGTATGAATGAATAATTTTCAAACAACCTCTAACTACATAGGATTGTGAATAATTGAGAGTTGTGTGAATAGTGCTAGTTTCAGCGGTACCTGCTGTCTCCACATTAAAGGTAATACCATGAAGAAATAGGCACCAGGTTGTTGGCATATGTCTGCTGGCTGCACGGTATCACATTCCACAAAACAGTAACCTTTATAGTTACTGCTGTGAGAAGCTCACATCTCTCATATGACTAATACATTTTGAAAGTTTTGTTTGGAAACAAAGGGGATTATTTAAATAGTTTTTTTTTTTGTTTGACTATTAGTGTTTCTGAAGTGGTATAAAATAATGAAATTGTTGTTGGAGAGATAATCATAAGTACAGAAAGCTGATCATAGGTAATGCTGTTAAAACAATTATCTAATGTCATATTACCTTTTTTCATGGTTATTGTAGGAGTACCTTCTCTTTTCCTAGGCACTTGAATATCTCAATAAATAGCTTCCACTTTGTAGAATTAATGCCATATATGCTAAAAAGATTATGTATTTCTCTGCTTTCCTGAATGCAGATTTTTTTTTGGGTCTGTATGAAAGTGGCGGAAATTGCCATAAAATGTGCCGTAAATTCTTTTTCCCCAGTTTTAGCTTCTGATGAATGGTGTACATTTTTTCTGTCTTTGTGTCATTTGGTTATTATATCATAAACATTGTTTCATCCTCATGTGATGTAGATAAGATATATTGTACACTGTTGGTATCTTTGTGTGGTTTAAGTGTGATACCTTACAAAGGTACAGCATTTTCGTGTATAGATTTTTGCTGAATTAATATGATCATATTCTGAAATTTAACAAATCATATCTTAACAGAAATGAACAGAGAATTTCAGATCTTTCTACTGCTTGTATCAGTTTTGTGATAGGAAAATCATTACTATGTGATATGTTACAAATTTGGGTACTGTTGTGTTTAGCAGTGAAAGATTTGAGGTAATACTGGTAGAAAAACTACTAACCAAAAGTTTTAAGTATGAATGCGTGTATGTGTGGAACCATTTGTCATAAATAGTATTCAGGAGATCTTACTTGGACCGTACTCTTTCCTTTCCACAATATTGTGAGATTTGAGAATCATACTGGTGAGTATGAAGATCTTATTTTAGTAACTTACCATCACTTTGATAACCCTGCTGCAATATTGAAGGTAGGCATTTTCCTCTCTAAAATTTGAGGTTCTCTTAGCAGTGAATATTAAGTTTTATGGTCTTCTGGGATGTGACTACAGTAGTTTCATAGATACATGCCAGCGTTTCTGAAGAATTGTCAAGGTGTAAGAGTATATTTTTCACCAACAAAAGTGTTTATACCTTGTCCCTTTGGACTGCATATATCCAAAATGTTGATATTGCACAGACATTAAGATTGTAGAGTAAGGTTTTGCTTTTCCTTGTATTTTATTAAATATACTCCTCATCCAGAAGTTTCTAAAATAAAATGAGATGTATGTTATATCATTTCTAGGTCTTTTGTGTGAAGCACCCTGTTTGAGTGTGTGATGTTATTCAGTTTGAGCGTGATGTAAAATAGGGTTGTACATCCCTTTTATAAGCTGATTTAAGATTGTTATGATGAGTTATTGTGCAGGCTCCCAAGTACTGAATTTCATCAGAAAATGTCACTTAAGTTTTGAAGCTTAAACATTTTGACAGGTAGCTATAGCAACCATATGTAACTTTCAGTTGTTACAGTTTGAGCTGAGAATTCATCCATTATGGTAGAAACATACAGTTACTGCCCGTGGTTATTTTTGTATATATACACTTGTACTGGTGTATCAGTTGTATATGATGCTTGTATTGTGTGTGTGTTTTAGTATATATTCAGCAAGTGCATGCACATGAATGCATGTGAAGGTTTTTAGTTAAGGAAAATGTAGAGGGAAGTGTGTGTAAATTCCATTTTTAACACCAAAAATTTTAAATTAGTAATGTACCTCATGATTCAGAGATCAGAATATAATATTGTATTTTGTATTTATTTCCTTTCGTGAAAAAAACAGTATGCACATAATTTTATTTTTGTAGTTTATGCCACAATATTTTATATCCATTATTGTGTCACTTGTGTACATTTGTATTAAACCCGCTAATAGAAAATAAATTGGATTTGTATATGGTGAAATATTTTTTTCATGTGTGCTATTTATATTTTTTACTGTCTTGATTCTGTTGCTCAAAACGTTTTGGTATCATTCTGTTTTGCGTATTGGTATTACTTGGTTGAGATGAAATATTTGTTGTTGATGCAACAGCACCGATTTAAGACCTAATAAATGAGTCATCATTATTAGCCTTCTAAGTTAGTCTGTTGTGCATTTTAATGGCACAATTGTCCCTGTGCATGTCATGAAGACATGTTGTGGTGTGACAGTATAGCTCCACTCACCCTTTAACCTCAGCACTCCGGAAGAAACACCCTTTGAACAAGAGGCTGGTTGGGCTCCTAAGTTGGCCTTTTGTGTATATTACAAAGGTTTTACAATAGAATTTACTTTACATTCATGTAGACATGTATAATCTTTTCTTACTGATAGTTTTTTTTTTAATTTGCAGAGTTAGTTGGGCCGTGGAGCAAAACAAACATGCTTAATCATGTTCGCTATCAGTGGAAACAACCAGCATCACGTCAAGTTGTGACCAGGACTTTTGGTTCCTCTGTGGTTCAGAAGGGTCCTTTCACATGTTCCAAATGTCACAAAACCTACACCTGTAAATCAAATCTGGGTCGTCATATACGATTAGAATGCGGCAAAGAACCCCAGTTTCAGTGTCCATTTTGTCCTCAGCGTACGACACAAAATTCATCACTGCGGAAACATATGGAACGACATATTGCGAGTAGCACAGGAACTTTAACCTCCAGAAAATAATTGTTTTAATATGTGCTTGCAGTTGTGTAGAAGTTAAAAGAAATGTGAATTATTAAGAGTGGATTTTATGAAATGAAATAATGTTTAAGTGCTAGATAAGTATTTAAAATTCATGCACCGTTTGTTTAAATTGTTCCCAGTGGACAAAGACAAAGGACATGGGTCTTCATGGCAGTGAAATTCACATTCTTGTCTTCAGGGTTGTGAATCTGTGTGATGTGTTAACTGGGTACCATGTGCCTCAAAATTTAGAGTAGGCAATATTGGAAGTATGTTCATGGTGTCCAGACAACTCATAATATGAATTTCCATTGCAGTGAGAGCTACAGATATAGGTGAAGATGTGCATTATGGTCTGTGGGGTTTTGATATTGTGCAGCCTGGTAAGTGGTTACCAGTGTTCTGGAGGAACATGCTGCCTCCATCTGCAGAAAGGATGAAGATTTTGCCGGAAAAAAATTTAATTCCAGTTGCCGTTTGGCGTGTCTTAACATGGGCTGCGATGTGGCATTTTTTTAATCCTTTGTTCATGTTAGCAGGCATTGTAACAAGACAATTTTGTCAAAATTTCCCCATATTCAGGTTAGTTTAATTCGAAAAACATTTTTTTGAAAACGTGTTCAATATATTTAAAGTTTGTATGTTGCTTGAAGGTCAAATCAAGCACATGAGATAGGCAAGGCATGTAGCAGCAGTCGGGGACAAGAGAAATACATACTGGCATTTGGTGAGGAAACTTGAAGGAAAGTGGCTGCGTGGAAGACCTAGGCAAAGATGAGCGGATGATTTTAAAGAGGGTTGTAAAAAAATAGAACAGGATGATGTAGATTCAATCATTTGGCTCAGGATAGGGACAAGTGATAGGTTTAGGTGAAAACAGCAATGAATCTTCAGGTACTACAAAATGTGGGGAATTTCTTTTGCTATTTGAGGACATAGTAGCTTCTCAAGAGGGACCATGATTCATGGAGTTATTTAATTACTTTGTCTGAAGTATCTTGATTGATAATTGTTTGCTGTGACAGCCATAGGTATTAATTTTGTTGTAGTATGCAGTGGTATTGCATACTGGAACTTTTCCTTTGGTCACACACAGGAACAAAATAAATGAAATATGTTTTTCTAAACATGAGCTAATAATGGAAGGGAAAATAAGTTTAACATTTTTAAATGATGCTGATACAAGTATTTATGTTGTGTGGAGATACTTAATACCTTAGTCACGTATGAGCTGTGGCATCCTTCTAGATACGTCACTGGCAACAGACACACACTGATTATTGCATAAGGTATAGGAACACAGCTGCTGAATTCCTTGCCATGTTGAAGACTGTGAGCTGCTGATGTTTATGTTCAGAAAGTTGTACCGTACATTTGCAGCCACAGATCTGAGTGTCTGTAGTCGTCAGGGGACCTTTCTTCATGACAAGAAACTCCTGGTCACTGTTCATTGTTTGACAATTATCCAGTAACTGGTAAACTTACCAGGCACCTGACGCATTGTTTTCTTGCAGTTTGTCTTGTAACTGGCATATTTCCCAGCCAGTGATGCATAGCACACTCCACAGTCACCTCATAATGCACAACTTCCCGGTCATCTGGTAACTGACATCCTTCCTAGCCAACAGTGCTTGCCATACGTATTTGTAACTGGTATGCTTCGCAGACTATGTAAAATTTAAAAATAAATGGTTTGGGTTAGAGATTTCACTCTTTTGGTTTCATATAAATTTTGTGGAAGTGATGGAAGAGTACTGTGAATGAATTCAAATCAGGCATTTTAGGCATACTTCATAATGTGAACCATGATAATGGAGTCAACAGGTTTCTCTGAAATGTCAGTTCATATCTACCACTGCTGTGAGAACAGAGATCACACTAACATTAACGAGACTTGCGGATACTTAGGGGGTGCTGAGCTCTTGTATCTAAGCATTTGGTTTTTCATTATTTTAGGTTATTGTCAGAGACATCAAGTTATTTTACAGGATTCGTTTTTGCCCCTATGGAGATTAAATAATAATAATAAGTCACTGAGAATCCTACATGGCAGGTGGGTTTTACTGTTGTGTGTGCAATTAATGACACTGATTTTAACTTTGATGATGGATCAGAAGGTCTGTTGTCACAATTACAGAAAGAGGAAAGTAGGCCATACTGTAATTTTTATTGTTTTTTAATGGTAACGTGATATGATTTTTGATCTTATAAGACTAAGACTTTTTTGTTCAGTAAGGAAGATATACCTCCTCACCATGCTATCCTATACACGTATTAAGTATGCAGTTTTTCTTCATAATTTTTTTGCTGCTTCGTATGTGTGATTGTGCATTTTTATAGTGTATGTAATAAATTAATTTTTTTAAAATAGTGTCATGGCACTTAATTGTCCAGCTGCCTTATATAGAGCATGCATATTTCTATTAAATCTAGACAAATCATGTTGTGCTGCAAAAATGGAAAAGCAATATGCAAATTTCCGAAGCATACCACTGAAGCAAGTGCAATGCCTGCATTGAACACTACTTAAAAATTTGAAAGATGATTTTGTGTTATGGTCCCTTATGATTTTACTTCATGTGCTGTAATATACTGTATGAATTTTAATATAGATCTCATGTAGATGAACAGCTTTTGAGATATTTTGGCTTAGAAACGAAGACGGTCTATGTACAGCTTTTTCTTCTATTTATTTACAAGTTATAGTTACTTATTTCTTAACCCTGTCCATGCTGAACATTTTGGCTAATTGAGAACATTGAAGTAGCAAAGGATGTATTCCTGTGTCCATAGCATGGAACAAGTTAAATTTCTCACACATGGCTGGGATTTTATGGCTAGCACATGTTTTAGATTTATTTTCCTGCAGACTGTCGTTGACAATTACATATGTAGTCAGATACGTTTGAAATGGGATGTGTGGATATTTAAATATTTTTGTATTGCATCTGTCTGAAGTGGAAACCCGTCGCTCAGCAGCCCCACCCTAACTGCTGTGTTGAAAAGTGTCAACGTGTACTGGCCACTCCTCTTCCCCTTCCTCTTCCGCTACATAAAACCCAAATATGAGTGGTTATTGTTATGGAACTATTTGATAAGAATTTTTTAATGGGGTGACAAGCCCAGTGTCACTGCTGATATGCAGTAATGTACATGGCTTTTGTTTATATCGTGACACAAGTGAAGTTAGTTAGTGCCAGAACATATGTACTGTATGTAACAGGCAAACACAAAAATTAAGTTTCACTGTGAAAACTTTATTTCAAATAATCACCTCGGTAAACGAATTACGATTTTAATAAACAAGATAGGACTGTTCAATTATAGGCTTGCTTTTTATGTGAAAATGAAGTAAGTTGCTTAATTGTCTATGAATTTATTGAATTACACTTGAAATGTGCCTGTGTTTATTACAAGATATGTGTGCAGTCTTTCACCACTTCTGTTTGAAAATAGAAATGTATTTGCTTTTGGAATTTCTGACATTAATTTCCTTTTTGTTTATTAAAACTGACAATGTGTCTATTTTGGTTTGTGTTTTAGGATTATCTGAAACTGCTGGTGCTCCATTTTCTAGTCCTCTGCCCAAACTTACAAGTTTTGTAAGTCGTTGGCACACAGGAAGTGATCGATACAGTGGACCATATAGTTGTCCTAATTGTTCCAGAGTGTACCAACATCGGCCTTCACTTAGCCAACATCTGAAACATGAGTGTGGAAAGGAACCTCAGTTTCAGTGTCCCTTCTGTCCACAGCGAACGACACAAAAGGGAAGCTTACGCAAACATATGAGGAGGCGCCACAACTTTGAGAGCCGTTCACAGTATTAATGAACACAGAGATGCACAGAATGGTTTGTACAAGGATATGGGATGTTACAGCTTCATGATCCACAGTAACACTAGTTTTCTCAAAGTTGAGATAAACAGGGAACTGACACAAGAAATAACTGCAATTTTGAGGGCCGTTAGCAGGACCATTTCTGAAAGTATGGATGTATGTAAGGACAGCACAGAAGGAAATGTCACATCATAAGGAACCACCAACAGTATTATTGAATACAAAAGTTGGTCCAACAGGGGCTATAAATAACTAATTCCCATGTAAACTTGTTTTTATTTCTCTGTATTTATGGAAGAAATATCAGGTCATATAGAATTAGAAGCTACTGTTATGATTTTCACCGTAGTGTCTTGTATATATAAAAATAAATGTAAATAACCCTATCATTGTTAACCCAGAGCATACTGCTGCCCTTTGTTTGTTTCAGGATTATTATTTTCTTCAAAACATCCCTGAATATGATTATATTATTAGGGGTTCTTTACATATCAAAATGAATGCTGTATTTGGTGGTCATGTCTGTCTGTCTGCCTGCCTGCCTGTTTGTGACATAGTATCATCACCCAAACCACTGGACAGATGCTTTTAAAGTTCAGTAAGAGTTTGTTGGACAGTTTTGGTTTTCAGCAACAGTGGCCCTTTGTAAAATCAGTACAGCTCTCATATGGTTTTGTGTGTGTGTGAGAGATATACGTATGTGGTATGATTTACATGAAAGTACTGAAATAAACCATGATAATTGTGGTCAATACAGAATTTTTTTTTTTTAAGTTAATCCAGTTACCTTTCATCATTTTACTTTTACATGTAATTATGTATCAATGTATATACATACTACAAATGGTCCTGTCATGTAACTGGGTTAACGTGATGTTCATGATTCTGCGTTCTCGGATATTACGCAGTGTATTGTAGTGGTGGTAATATCCCAGAAGACCATAGATCTCCTTCATTTTGCGGCAGAAGCCTGAAATCACACATAATGTTCAGATGATAATTCATGGTGTCTCTTAGCTGTTCTTTCCACAGACAATCTATCAGTTCATCTGTTGATATATATTATATCCTTAGAGGGATACTATGAAACTGATGTTGCAGTTGTGACTACGGTGTAGGTATCTTTTGACCACTCACCCACTCACTCACTTGCTCACTCACAGAAACAGACAGACAGACAGGCAAATCAACCAAGCACATTATTTAAGGCAAATGGACAGTATTGCTATTAACTCTTGATCCTTTTCTATGGATCCTGAGAGTAAAGTGGCTGGGGTGTTGGTTTGACCTGTTGCTGCCATATGATGTTGAAATTAAGAGTGTCTGGGGCTATATCTCCACTCCCCATTGCACTTTGGTATCATGGTGTTTAATTAAGCACAGTAACAACTGTTCCTTTTGCCTTCACCTTGATGTTAATTAACTATTTAATTTATGATATACATAATGAAAGTAACGTCACACTGTATTACATTAAGAATTTTCAACACTCTATGTATTTCTGGCTGCATATTCTGAACTAGACTGATCATTGCATTCAGCTCTTTAAACTCCAAATTCTGGTCTTGTAAATATTTCAATTCTGTCTTTGCTACTTATATTTTGCTCATTTCCAGTCTGCTTCATGTCACAAGTATCCATTTATTTCCTTCTTTGTCACCAAACATTACAGTATAGCATCTAATGCTCTTGCATCATATTTGGATAGCCCTAGTTTAGGCCTCAGCAGGATGACCAGCTATTCTGATCAGCATGTTCATGGCTTACCTCTGTCTGTCCAGACACATGCCATGACTGTGTGATGTGTGAGGTTCTCACAGCATAGCTTGTGAAGATTGCTGTCTTCTGGTGTCCTGTGCTCTGTAGTTTGTACCTGTCCACCACATTACATGGTGTCACATCCCAAGAGACAGTAATCTTCACCTGTTGGATGGCTGGCAGTTTGAAATTATAACCACAAAACTCCTGAATACACATCTCAAGCATTCACATTATACCAGCCTGTTTATTGCTAAAACCAAAATAAATGCAGTTATGATATTTTGTTTACAGTCATTAACTGTTTGTAAGCAGATTTTACTGTTATTTATATTGTTTATTGACCATAAAAATGTCATAATACACCTAATATCTAGTGTCTAAAGCTGACTGGTGGTAGTCGATTTTACACTGGTGACATCTGGTGCAATCTAGTGAACTCATTGAAGAATTATTTCATTAGATTGAAAGTAAAATATACTTTTCTTTGGAGGGGGTACTTGGTGAATATATCCATTATTACTTGTAACAGGTTAATTTATTGTGTATACTTACTGTTGTTTTGGAAGAGTAATTGTGCCTGAGAATATTGTGAGCTGCTCTGTGTTCCCTCAGCATTTTCTGTAAAGTTTGATACTGTACACTCAGATTGATTATGTAGGAAATAGGAAGGTGAAAAGTAGTGCTAAAGTTTAAAACTACTTCTGTTGTATGGTATTTCATTTTGAAAGTTGTTCAAAGTTTTGACTGCCATTGTGGATACATGGTTAATATCTCTCATGGATATTATTTGCATGCCATAGAACATGTGTGTAATAAAACAATGGTTTCACGCGCCTGTGAAGAAACAACTTATCATGGCCATCTCTCACCCTGACTTAAAAATATAGAGTTCCTTTTCTATTGTCCTGTACAAATGTGTTCATGTTTTTGAGGAGGAATTGGTGTATCAATTAAAATTTCTGTAGTTCATTTGTATCTTAGTGGTTGTTTATCTGATACTTTTCTAGGCATGTTGCATTCCTATGGAGCATTTATTAATATAACTCTTTGCAGCCATCTGACAGTTTTGAATGTCTGTCTGTCTGTCTGTACACATGAAACATCCCAGGGACTTCCAGGTACATTATATTGAAATTTCCTTTTTGGCAGAGTAACTGATGTAAACAATTATGGTTTTGGCAAAAATCAAGTTAAAATCGAGATACTTTTATGAAGAATGTCATGTGCTTGTGTGTATGCGTATGTCAAATGTAACTTGCTACATATTTATAAGGGTGAAAATTCTTTGGAATAGGAGGTGTAAAGGAAATGAACTACCTGCTTTATGCTCATTACACTTTTTCTTTGTCATGATGGTGGTTTTGGGATAATCTGTTTCAAACGAGTGAATGTAGCAGAATTTTTATACTGTGTTGACATACATGACTTGCTGATTTTAATGATCATGTTTGAGGAAATTGCCCATAATAGTGTAAGGTTGACTACCACATAAATGATACCAGCTTGAGGTCATCATATGCAGACAGGCATTGGTACTTATGAAAGAATTATTTTACCTCACAGAAGAGGAAAGGAATTCTGTCTTTAACATTGTAAGATAACAAACGTAGCTGTGCTCACTCATGAGTGCAGATTTTTTCATACTTGGATGTCTGTCTGCAAGGATGTGTTTTTAAACTCCTCATTTTGTGAAGCAGCATTTTTGGGTGTAATGAAAACACTTGACTCTTTATTGTCAGATGTAAACTTATGTGACACTGTTAGCAAAAGAGGAGTGTGTGTGTTTGTGTATGGGGGGGGGGGGGCATGAACAGCATACAACTATCCTAAATGTGTGAGAAATTTGACTGCATTGGAGTTAATTTAAAATGAGTTATTGATGTATTTATTGACAAATGCATGCCTGTTACAGGATCTGTGCAAGATATTGGACAGTTGATGCTATGTCATCCTGATATGTCGGCAGCACAGGACAACACCCTATTTTCTTCAAGGATGGGAAAACTGAATTCTAATGATAGTACAATATTTGTGTCCAGTGTAGCTGCTCCTTATGAAAATGAAAGTAATCCAGGGTTTACTTGTGTGCAGTGTGGTAAAAGATATAGACAGAAAGGCAATTTATCAACTCACATGCGCTTAGAATGTGGCAAGGAACCACAATTTGCCTGTTCACTCTGCAGTGTCAGATTTACTCGTGTAACAAGTTTGCGTAGACATATGAAAGGAAAGCATCATAACTTTATGTTGGAATCGAATATTTATCATAACTCTTATTAATGTGAAATATACCAGACCTGAATTGTGGCCATGCCATATGTCATGTGGTTAGTGCCAATTTTCCACTGTGTAGTCTCAAGTACAATCCCAGGGTAGTCCATACGGGATTTGTGGTGGACAAAGTGACACTGGGGCAAGTTTTTTTTCTCCAAGTGCTTTAGTTTAAACTTGCCAGTTATAAGTTGCAGTACCAAGAGACTAACCTAGTACACTTTTCCAACTTGTATAGCTGCTACTAAATCAGACTTGTACTTGAAGTGAGACAGATAGTGTTATCAAGTACCATGGATGTTCAGTTGATTTCTGTGTTGTAAAATGAGGAATGATTTGTGATATATGAAAGACTGCATTTTTTTTTTTGCTAAATAATAAAGTTCATGGATTGTAATAAAGCCTACTTTTGTTCATATTTTTAAGTTTCTTCAGAATGGAGGACACAAGAAGTGTGCATTGAATTGCTGTCTTCTGGGATGTGATACCACTGTATCTGGTAGACAGAGTGAGGTTTTGGAGGGACCATATGCCGCTGTTTTCTACGTATAAGATGGGGGCAGCAAGTTCCCCTGAAATGTCAGTACCTCTGTACCAGACCACAAGGCATTATATCATAGAAAACATAAATTTCCATGGTTACTGTCATGAGAACCTGAAACTTCACATGTTTACAGAATTTTGATGTGTAAATCCCCTAGAAATTTGTTATTTGTAAAAGAATTGAGAAAATGGGAGAATTGTGTTAAAATGTGTCTTAGGAAGTTAAAAATTCTGTGTGAGAACTGAATTGTACTATTTTTGGATTGCCCTATGATGGGATGTGATGTTAGTAATGTTGGTTCACAATTTGGTTTTGTTATCAAAAAGTTATGTGGGTGGTTTACCTGCAGCAGATTTAAGGTAGCTGTACTGCAAGTATTGTGTAACACCCACCTTTGAGTCCTTTCAGTTAATATAGTTTATTATTAACAAGACGTTATGTTCAGTAGAAAACATCAAGTTGTACCTATAATATTGTTCAGCCATTCTGATGTCACTTTTAATACCTTCTGTCGCTGCTCTTCTCTGATTTGCTTGCAGACTGAGGAAAACTGTGAGAAATATCAGGCAGGTTAGTTGGTCTTTGTGACATCAGACTGCACAGTCATTTCCTTCTGGGCTTTCTTTTTTCCTGATCAATGCATATTAGAACACTGTCTTCCAGTATGTCCTCATTGAATGTTGATGTCATGCTCCTACAAATTGCAAAATGGAGCAAAGCAACATGCAAGGAACATTTCTTTTTTTTTTCCCCCCCCTCCTGTGAGTATTAATCAGAAGATTGGAGATTTTGGTTGTTTAAGATGCGCCAGCTGCCGGCAAAAACATAATAATGTGAACTGGACAATATTTTCTGC
>Ga0136643_10009466_pt1 | contig 14338 bp, 5 predicted proteins | sample TergutLab28metaG_FD_96883 | JGI IMG/M metagenome (GOLD analysis project Ga0136643, IMG submission 96883) | Labiotermes labralis P1 segment gut microbial communities from Petit-Saut dam, French Guiana - Lab288 P1 (version 3) (version 3) | ecosystem: Host-associated > Arthropoda: Insects >... | reverse complement strand
CTTGATCATATGAGTAATATATCAAATTTCGTTCGGAGGGGGGGGGGCAGATTCTCTGCAATCGTCCAGACTGGCCCTGGGACCCATCCAGCCTACTGTATGATGGGTACCAATTCTCTTTCCCAGGGTAAAGCTATCACGGCGCGTCGTTGAACACCCACCCCAATCTATAGCCGATGTTCAAGATAGAATGGAGCTTCATTTCTAGTCTGCATTCTGGGCAAGCACCGTCAGATCCAAGGTGACATTTCCTTTACTTTTAGATATAAAATTATAATTTATCGTACGTACACACGCACACGCGCACGCACGCACACACGCACAAACACATACAAAAATACACATGCACACACACCACACACACGCATATACGCGCACGCACGCACGCACATACACACGCAATACACACGCGCGCGCACACACATACAAACACGCACACAAATATACACACAAGCAAACACACATAAACACACGCGCACACACATACAAAAACGCACACACACACACACATACACACGCGCGCGCACACACACGCGCGCGCACGCACAAACACGCGCACACATACACACAATACAAACATACGCACACGCGCACACACATACAAGCACGCGCGCGCGCACACACACACATACACACATGCACATATTCACACACACGCACGCACAAACGCACACACATACATGAACACACGAACCCGCACGCACATACACGCACGCACGTACACACATATACACACGCAATAAACAAACGCGCACACATATACAAACGCGCACACACATAAACACACACGTATGCATAAACACATACAAACACGCAATACACACATACACACACGTGCACACACATACACACACGCGCACACACACGCACACACATATACACACACGCACACATACACACACACACGCACACACGCATACACACACATACACACGCGCACGCTCACATACAGACACACGCACACATACACACACGCACATACACATACAAACACATACATACACACACGCGCACACACACACATACACATACGTGCACACACATACACACAAGCACACACACACATATACACACACGCACACACCCACGCACGCACATAATCACCCACGCACACGCACACACACGCACACGCACACATACGCATACACACACGCAACACACATGCACAAACACATACACACAAACACACAGAAACACATGCACACACACATACACAAACGCACACGCATAAACACATACACGCACGCACGCACACACGAACACACGCGCACGCGCGCACACACACACACACATACACACACACACGCGCATACACACGCGCACACACACACACACACACACACACACTCACACACTAAACAGTACACTGAAGTCTCCTGCCGAGCCGGTTACAATAGCGGCAAATTCTGCGACGTTTACAGAAGTGTCCCCTGACCCCGTCTACCTTACGTCACGCATCCCACGTGATATTTTTATTGGTTTAAGTAATTTTCGCCGCTTTCTCCGAAATCTTAAAGTAGATTAAACGGCTTGACCCGCAGGGTTTTGTATTTTTGTTGCACATATTTGTTCTTGGACAGGAGTTTCTCCGGAGTACTTTGGCGTTGACCTACCTGTATTGTTTCAGCAATACTTCATAATCATATTCCATTCTTCCATCGCCGAGGCTACATAACCTTAGTAGCTGACAGCTGCTTTAAATAAAACTACATGAAATTTTTCTCTCCCTCAGGTTTTTTCCATTCTTAATCTTTCCTATGCGACATTCCCCCAGCAAAATCTTGTTTAACCAGATGGACTGCAGTTATAATAATCTTTTACCACTAAATAAATATCAACCAAAGACAGGCGTATAGAATCAAGTATGCAATTATTAAAATAATTTGTATCATTCTGTATAAGTATGTCAAAAACGGTCCTCTAAACATCACACATGCTAACGACTCGTCTCTCGCCATTCAATATTAGTCCTTGAGGGTTGTTTGACCGTGCATCTTCCTCATTAAATAATTTGAAATGCCAACTTGATGCAACAAGGTAATTTTATTGGTGTGTTCTTAGCTCGACATGTTTCGGGTACATACGTGGGTCGTGTGTGCGGTGCGGATGGTGCCGTGCACGACACCATCCGCACCGCACACACGACCTACGCAACAGCTCTCAAGACCAACACCCATCCAAAATCTCGGTGCAGAAAACCATATGCTGCAACTCAACATCTAATGCTCCTGATGATGGGCGTATGTACCCGAAACATGTCGAGCTAAGAATACATCTATAAAATTACGTAGTTGCATAAAGTTGGCTTTTCAAATTATTTCATAATATTAGTCCTACGTATTTCCCTACTTTATTGCTTTCAACTTTATCGTTCCATTTTCCTGCCCATTGAGTCGATGCGTACTCTGAACTGTGTATCATACCTATTGCGTCAGTGGTATTCTGCAAATCGGAACAGACTTGTTTAGCTTAATCCTCTCTTTCCACCATTTAAACTCCTACTGTAATTTATACCGTATATACGTTGTAATTCGTATCATGCAACCTTATCCGGAGGATCTTTTTATCAGAGTATTGGAAAGTGTCCTTACTAAAGCCTTGAAATTCTTCTCCTTACTGCTGCTTCTTTTATGCTCAAAGCAAAGCAATAACTTTACTGATCTCGAATACCTTGAAAGTTTCAGGAGTTTTAGGGTCCCAGATTTCAAGACCATCTGCACATGAAGTTGGCAAAGTTGGCAGCCCTATGCAGTGGCCACTTTTACTCCCCCACCCCTTTCAGGAAATATGACTGATATTAATTTTTGTTGGAGGCTGAGTCGAACCCATGGTCATAGTGAGGCCGGAAGGATTATATCAATGAAATATTCCGGTGATTCCACCGGGAATTGAACCTTTTACGCTACGTTTCATTGTTATCTTTAATGTTACCTTTATTTAGTTTATTTTATTTCTTATTGCTTACTTTTGCCTATTCTCATTTCATTAATATTACCCCTTACTTTCCATTAACGGCATATTGTGCTCTACGTGTTTCTTAATATTTCCTTTCAATTTCCTCCCATCCTATTGGTCCACGGCCCTGCCTCCAGCAAAATATTCTATCAAAGTACAGTACTAGTAATATTAGTATAAGGATTAGTAGTAGCAGTAATAGTAGCAGATTCTAGGAACACTCCACAACACTCGAATCTTCCAAATAAATTATGGAATATTTAGAAAAGTTACATACAGCATAACAAAAATTATGATTCATGAATGAAATATACTGACTTCTTTACTGTAGCTTGGAATCAGTCGCGGAGACAAAGTTATTATTTATATCTCTGTGTAATAGAGTACTGTGCGTTGGTTGTAAGGTTGGACTTTGTAGAATTTATAGAATTAGCGTTAGGGTACAGGTAAATGGACGGCAGGATTTTTGGAAGGTGGTGAAAATTACCCTATGTGAAGAGACCAGTTTCTATAACAATCAGTGCTGGACAAGAGAGTAAACTGGTTCTTATTTAATTATAATCCTTAATTCATCCTTAGACTAAATCTCTATGAGCTACAGAAAATTTAATTATATTTTCGTAATGTTTAATTTTCCATATAACAAAATTACGAATTTGTCCTTGCATCTCACTATCAGTGCTCCTACTTCCACTGTAGCTTCTGGTTTCATCACCGCAACCAAACCCATTCTACATAATAATATTACAAATTGAGAAAATTAGAAATTAATCCAAAGTTTTAGTTGGAAATCCCGAAAGGAATAGAAAATTTGAAGTACATGTACGTAGAAAAGAGAACAATATTTAACTGAATCCTAACTAAATAGAATTACGAAGATCTGGACTAGATTAAATTGGCTGAGGTCAGGTTTCACAGGAGACCACTTAAGATACAGAATCAGACCAATTCATATAACATTTCATGACAAACATAATTCTCAAGGCTTTCCCAGCACAGAATTATGAAAACTGTGGTTGAATTATTTCGAAGGTTATATTATATTCCTGCCAGCTAAAGACTTAGTGAGGCCACATTCTTAAGTCGGATCTTAAGGTATTTTTCAGCTTAAATTTATGTGTTCATTTAGGTTGGATAATTGAAATAGTATATTACCATACGCTTTCCTATCGTGATTTGTCATGTTTCTTTGTAAGATTTGGAGAAGGCTGTGTTCTTTAACATCTTCAATTTACTGTCACGTCAGATATTAATTTGCCTTCCTATCTCTTCACTTTCTCTAAAAGCATGACCTTACAGGAATCTCTTTTCTGAAACTTTGCTAAACTTAGTTTTTAGCATCCTGCTCTTCCAATATTTCTTTTCAACTCGAAACTTCCCAGATAGACGTGTTTTAGCCGTCGTAATAAGGAAGAGCCAAATACTCGCGTTCCCACATAAAATACTTCACTTATTTTCAGAAAACGGACCTGCCATTTTACTTAATTTGAACGAAACGTGGGAAATGTCGTCTAGTAAAACATTCAGTGTCATTTTTATCATATATTAAAACGTTTTAAGCAAAACCAATAACTAATAGGAATAAAAGATTTTTTTGAAGATAAGCTCTATTTTATAAATGCTGAAAAGTATTTTCTACCCCTCAAAATGGAACCTACCTCTGCCACCTGCGATTTAAAACAAATAAATATACAAATCCGACCATCTCAACCGGTTCATGATCATGTACTTAAAATATATTTCGCAAAAATTCTAACCAGTCACCGAATTCGACTATATCCATTGTCTAAAGGCCATACAATGTTACCGCCTGACTAGTATTGCGAAGCGATATTTTGACAAACACCGTTAGTTACTTTCCACAGATAGTGTAGGACTGATAAGGAGATTTGAACAGATTCTGTACTTATTGCTTGGCTTATGTACCTAGACTTTCTGTTGAATATGTAATAACAAGCCGAAATCTGGGGTAAATGCGAATGAATAATGTAGAACAGCTCTACGTACAACTTAAGGGTGTACGGATCGTCTAAGTACATTAAATGTAAAGACGTCCTGGTGAACACCATGACACCTTACGGTGGAAAATGAGGCGCGGATAGAACTCAATTCCAATTCGGTACTAAATGGTAGTGAGTGATCAGCTTCAGGCTTCAGGTTCCCTTTATCCTCACGTTAAAATCCTCAGCAACCACGAAATAAACGGAGTTAATTTAAACGCTAGTTTTAATGTTGGGAGAAGAGAGAACTGTGTTGTTCTTATCGGACCCTGCAGCCCACTTTCAAGTCATAATACCGACCACGATATTCCGATTTCTGAACAGACATTATATAGGCTTATATGTGTATGTATACTTACAGACATGCATAATTATATATGTACACACGTATGCCTATAGGTACTTAAGTTATGCATGTTCATTTAGACATGTATAAGACGTATAGTCTATGTGGATGTATGTACCCATATATGTGGTATGTGTGTAGGTAAGCAGATAATTAATTGTATAGTGAAATGAATTAATCTGTAACAATACAACGGTGCCGTATTTCAATGTGCCATACTAGTATTTGCCTGAAGGGTCTGAGGAAAACCAAAATGTCATCAGCCATAGCACCTGGGCTCCTGTTCCGTTCTTATAATAAAACCAACTAGATGTACTAATTTCTCAAATTTTTGGGGAATAAAACTCTACATGTTACGGACAGTTTCTCTGTCCATCAATAGGAGTTTTTCACTGTAAACACAACAGTGGTTCCGTCCTGATCCTGCTCTCAAGCTGTCAGCAAACCTGTATGACAGATACCATTGCTGTGTGTACAGTGAAGAACTCCTGATGATGGACAGAGCAACTGTCCGAAACATGCAGAGTTTTATTCCAAAAATAAATTTGAGAAATTAGTGCATCTAGTTGGTTTATTGTAAGAATTTATCAAGATGCACGGTCACTTGAACGTCAAATCCTCTTCCGTTCCTGAACCCAGGACAATCCAAAAGAGAGACAGGAGTTTCGTCCACTAAACGGTAAACACGACACAGATAAATGCGATAACATTTATATCATGCATTAATTGACGAGCTACAACAGTAATAGGAGGCACAATACAAAGGTGTCACATCTGAGTGTCAAATGAGATCAATTATGGATCATCTTCAGTGAGAATCACATCAAGTAAATACGTATAAAGCACAAAAAAAAATTCAAATTGCCTTAAAGTTAAAATTAAACTAATAATTTTATGATGAATCTGATATCTGGAACTCCATAAAACAAAAGCGGATAGGCGAAGAATATTATATTATTTACTCTAATCATTCCTTTATTTTTAATAGTAATATGCAGCGTTGTCAAAATCCCTTCTGTCATACTAATCATTCTACTTGATAGGAAATGTTCTTCACTTATCTGCTTCTGCTTTATGCAGTTGCAGATCACATGATTCATCATAAAGATTTTTGTGTGGCGCTGCGGCCCAACGCGGGCCATGGCCTCCTCATTCTTGAGGTTGCTAGATCACACACAACGACGCATCATAGTCGGTAGGACTTCTCTGGACGAGTGATCAGCTCGTCGCATAGACCTCTACCTGACAACACACAACACTCACAACAGAAAAACATCTATGTTCCCGGTGGGATTCGAACCCACGATCTCAGAACGCGAGCAGCCGTAGACCTAAGCCTTAGACCACGCGGCTACTGGGACCGGCCATAAAGTAACTAGTTTCAATTTTAATTTATCATCAATATTATTTCATGTTTTATACTTATTTCCTTGATGTAATTGGCGATGCAGATGATTCATAACGAGTAGAAACATGTGGCAGGTACAGTGTTTCTAATTTAAAAGCCATGCATTGAGACATCGTGCATTTTTTGGGTATTATTTTATAGAATGGCTGGGGTAATTGTGAATGAAGATAACGTCCGAGTATTTAGTTGACTGAGAGCAGTCTGCTTTCCACCATGGAATGGACGGACTGAGAAAAACTACGAATAACCCCGGTCGGTTGATAAGACAAATACGCCAACAGTCCACCGCTTGCACGTGGAACTACGGAACACTTTCTCAATTCTACAGTTTCGGGAACTATTGGCAATAAACGTTCCAATTTCAGCCGAATTTCAGGAAAGAGAACATGGCATTCTGTAGCAGGGAAACTCCAAATGGAAGGAACGAACACTAAAATTCGGAATGGTGATAGAATCACAAGAGCACACTTAATACAGTTAAGTGCCTCGCATTGCCCGCAGGATCACCAGCTTACCTGACAAGACACGGCGAATTGGCAAGCAGTCATTTTTAATAGTCATTTGATTAATTATCAAATTCCACTACGTTACTAGCATCTCTGGAACTATTTCGTCTTAGGCGAACCGCAAATCTTGAACGTCAATAGAGTTAACACAGCTTCAAAGTGTAAAGCAGTAAAGAAAGATTACATGACAACACTTTAAATAAATTATGTGGTTTAAGCATTACCTTTGTAATGTTATTTATTGTTTATCTTTAGCGCTCTACCATCACATGCGTTTCAGTGACAATATATCAAAGTTCTTATCTCTCTCACTGTCCAGATGGATATGTTATTATTGTAAGATGTATTTAAAGGTGACTTTAAACATGCCGAGCAGGAAAATATTACCTTGTAATTTACGTACTCCTTATGCACGTTGTTCCAAGAGCGAGAACTATACCATCCGTTTCTTATGTAATATTTATTTAAACTTTAGACGCCTAATATTAACTATAGTGGTCGTACCGCACCGCTAACCTCTAAAGTTGCATTTTATATATTTATTCAACAAATATGGTTACTGAATATTTTAAACACGGTATATACTCTCCATTTTTTCTCTTCAAAAAGCAGTTTGTTTCATAATTCTAACGTATTTAGTTCCTGTATTATTCACATTTTATATACAGGGTGTGCTAAAATTAAAAAAATAATTCCGGCGCCAAAAGGTTAATAATCATATTTTTTTCCTTAAACATTTGAAGCTCTACCGACACACACCCTAACAGAACGGTTTGCCAAGCGGTTACGAAAAGTGACTATAAACATTGTCATGTCCGTTCAACTCTGTCCGTGTCTCCATATGGAACACCTCAAAGGCAATGAGACACTGGGAATTTTAAAGAAAGTTTGCTGAAATGTCCCGATTTTTAAAATCGAAAAAAAATCACAGGTACATTACCTCATTATCTAAATGTGGTCATACTTCATCGTATCTGGTATTCATAATTGACATATATTATGTTTCCTTTAGAGCAAGAAAGTTGAGGCCGAAGAACTAGATGCCGAGATACATAAAAATCAAACATGAACAATTTTAAATCTCCTCATATTTATAACTTATATAATATTTGCCAAAGTACGTAGAAATCTCCCTACCTTGTGCTGTGTATTTAACGTTGAAATGGACCCTTGTAATGCACTTATTTTCAGAGATCTTCTTGAAATGATTCATAAATCTAATATCTAGCGGAAATAAGGGAGAGGACGTGCTGAAAGTATTAGGCTGTACGGACATACCTACCTTCTGATAACACTTGTTCTTTACCTGATATCCTATTTACAAGAAATACGAGACAGCACCACGTTCTATGAGGGGGTGCTGATAAGTCCTTAGCCCGACCAGGAAGGAAACAAACTACAGCGACCAAACTCAGGATTTATTCAACATACTCCCCACGAAGCTCAATACACTTCTTAGCCCGTTGCTCTAACTTTTGCAAGCCATTCAAAAAAAATATCAGAAGGTTGTCCGTCCAACCAGGTCTCCGCGGCAGCAATGACCTCCGCTTCGGACGAAAAATGGCGAACTTTCAATTGTTTTTTTTTCAGTACAAAGAACAGGTGGTAGTCCGACGGGGCCAGATCCAGAGAATAGGGTGGGTGATCAAGACACTGGAAGCCCAAGTAGGCCAGTTTCTTCTGGGTTGCAAGTGACCTGTGAGCCGGAGCATTGTCGTTCAAGAACAAGACCCTCTTGGTGACTTTCCCGCGGCTGGCGTTTTTCCTTCAAAATGTCCTTCAATTGCATCATCAGAGATGAGTAATACTCCGCGTTGATATTTTGGCCCTTTGGAAGATAATCAATGAGGAGGAAGCCGTCTTGATCCCAAAAAATCGAGGCTAGTACTTTTCCAGCAGATTTTGCACTCGGAATTTTTTGGGGCGGATTGAGCTGCTATGCCGCCACTCCATTGAATGTTGCTTTGTTTGCGGGTCATAGTGATATAACCAGGTTTCGTCCATGGTCACAAATCGCGACGGAAATCATTTGGATATCATTTGGATCGCGCCGAAAAGATTCCAAATTTTGTTCAGACAACTGGCACCGTTGACGTTTTTGATCCGAGTTCAGACATTTCGGGACCCACTTCGCGGAGAGCTCCGCATGTCCAAATCTTCATGAATGGTGGACTCAACCCGCTCATATGATATGCCCAGTTGCTCAGCTATTGATTTAGCCGAAATCCGACGGTCTTCCAAGATTAGCTCGTGAATTTGATAAATAATCTCCGGAGTGGTCTCTGTTTTGGGTCGTCCAGGACAAGGGTTATCATAGGTGGAAAAATCACCGCATTTAAACTGGGCCACACAGTTTTTGACGGTGGCATACGATGACTCATGCTCCCCTAATGTTTCTCTCAGAATAGCGTGAATTTTCTTCGGTGCTTTGTCTTGCAGGAAAAAAAATTCATGACAGCTCGCGTCTCGATGTTGTTGAAATCGCGCGCGTCGTCTGACATGCTTCCTTTCAGCCTAACTAAGAAGAAAAGACTTGCAATTCGGCACATGAACAGATCCCTCTTTCCAACGACTCTATCAATTCCGTCATACAACTTCGGAAGTAGGTCGGGCTAAGGACCTATCAGCACCCCCTCGTAAAACACATTTTACCACCTTTAAAACGAGAGAAATCGTGATCGCTTTTGCTTCACCCTCTTCGTACTGCGTTAAGCAGTTGTCGGAGGGACGTTTGCTTTTACAGAACTATAATTACCTAGCCTGATTGCCTCCATCACAAGTCTTTAGGTCTTTTCCGGCAACTACTTGCGGTTCGTCCCGCCTTTACCTTCAGTACAGTCCACAGCCTACCTAGGGCTAACCACCGATAAACCTTTAACTAAACGAAGCTGCTTTACGACAAACAGGAGTGCCACCGATTGAGACTTAATTGGCGAGATACTGCGTCAGCTGCACTGTAAGCATTTGCTAGAACCAGAGCATGCCATGCTAGATGGTTAATGCAAGTTGTGTAACTGAAATACCTACACAACATGTACTTGGAGATCAATGAGTACAGTCGGAAGTATAGGTATAGATAGATACGTATTCATAAAGAGGACCCCATCCATTACTAATTTCTCTGGACGAACGAACAGAAAGGCTGTATTATCTGGATCATTACAGATATCCAGCGACCTACACAATGGTTATAGTTCCAGGAAGTCCGATGCGAGTTAATTTTTGCGCCCAAGTCGATGTTCAGTGCATATATATATATATATATATATATGTGTGTGTGTGTGTGTGTGTGTGTGTGTACATACAAACATACACACACACACACACACCCAAACACAGAGCAGTGCATTTGAAATCCGAACTACGCACAAAACTTTAACCTGATCGGCTACAGCATGATCGCTACACCCGCCAGTGTTGTCACCCAGCAGTATTCTTCTGTCTCCTTCCTTTTGAAGTGTGTGTGTGTGTGTGTGTGTGTGTGGAGGCGGGTATTTTGTGTTTGTGACAGTCTGTCTCTCTCTCTCTGCATGACCCCACCGTCCTCTGTCCAACGAGTATTCCCCGCAGTCACCGGAAAACCAGAGGGACTTCCCCCGAAGGGAATTAAAGAAGGAAGGACGGTCAAGGCCGGATCTCGCCTGGATGCCAGGATCAATTGGCTTATTGAGGAGGGGTGTTCGGGGACGGCAAAGAAACCGAAGCTGATGTGCAGTTGGGGCTGCAGATAGATCGCCAGTTCCGAGAAAAAGGAAAGGACTGAAATAGTTACCTGAGCCCTAAAAGTTGGGGATGGGGGTGGGGGTGGGGGTGGGGGTGGGGGCGGAACGCTGTTTAAGTTACGTAACTCAATTAGCCTATTATTTCCCATAAGAACAATTGAATGCACATAATTTATGCTACATAAAATGCAGACTTTTAAATTTAATGTCCCAGCCACCATGGATCTTTCTGCAGGAGGGAAAAATTACTTGTCTCTTATTTGAACTTATAGAGACTGATAAAACTTTTTCTTTGTGTAATGTTTACTTTTATTTTGCTTAAGCGCTCTTTTCGAGATGCTGTATTATATCCAATCTGACACACGTCTTTCCCGCATTTTATCGAACTGAATATTAGAGGCGCGCCTTAAATGCAAGGTGTTGTTTGCACCTCTTCGAAAGCCTCCAATTCGTCATTTTCCCCCAAAGAACAAACAGCCTCGCTAAAAGAGTAATAAATTTTATGGACAGTAAAACGTATTTGCTTGCAATTTTTTTTTTTCTGAAAGTTCTCTTTTAAACCTGAATTTTACCTTTAATTCGAGAAAGTCTTAAATTCGAAGTAGTACGGTAATTTTCGTTAAATTTTACAGCTTGGGTTTTACACAAGTGTAAGCTGAATCATATACACTTGCTAACAAGAGTGTGCCTTGTATAAAAAATTCCGAAGGATTTTGACCGTCTAGCAAGAGCAAGAGTAATATTTTGACAATCTAGCAAGAGTAATATTTTCTTCCGGAACCTGACGCCGTGTGTTATACAAATAACAGGTCACTTCCCAGAATAAAATGTTCTCCACTTACTTTAACGCGCTTTCAGGTCGTCCTGTCTTGTTTCTTCGGGTTCTCGTTAGAATAGGTCACACCACATGAAGACGATGGTCACAAAAACACCAATTTTTAGGTGGGAAAATTCCTCCGTCGAACGAAATCACATACTTGGGAATAAATCATTTATTATGTGACGTTATTTGATCATTCCAAAATCTTACCTCAATTTTCTCATTCAAGCACTGTCGGTAGATTGAATACGATACAAGACGTAAGACCGAGTAACCGCGGTTCGCTTTCCAGCATAGGTCAGCAATTATTCCCTTCTCAGTAGCTGTCAGATCGGCTCTGAGGCCTACAAATCCTTCTAGTAAATAGACGAATGACTTCTTTCTCCCTAGATTAAAGCGGCCGGAACGTGAAAGTGCCTACCCAACAGCATATAAATTCAAGGTTAAGAATTTTTTAATCTTTGCTTCACCATTTATTTTCGTGTTCTTTACATAATTAAGCGCAAAGAAAATCCGGTTTATATTGTGACGATCTGATAAGCTAGCACGGTTTTGGTTCCAGTATTTTCTTGCTTACAGAAGTTTTATTGCTATTGATTAAAAATCCCATCAGTCAAATACCCAATATAGGCCTATTAATTTCAACAAAGACCGAGTAGTTCAATGCCCATTATTTTTCAGCCTCATTAAAGTACCGTGAGTAGGATTTAAAAACATATTGATTTGTACCCGGGGTGCTGATAAGTCCTTAGCCCGACCAGGAATGAAACAAGCTCGGAAGCATGTCAGGGACAGACGCGATTTCAACAATATCGAGACGCGAGCTGTCTTCAAGTTTTTTTTTTTTGCAGGGCAAGGCGTCGAAGGAAATTCACGCATTCTGACGGAAACATTAGTTTGAGTTCTTCCTTGTCAGGCTAAGGACTTATCAGCACCCCTGTATTTGGTATTTGTACCTCCGTATGTTGTTACTAAATGTTTTGTAATGCTGTCAAATCGTAATTTCTGCCTGTCTGATCGTTTATGGTTTGTCACTGGAAGATGTGTTTCTTTTTAGCTGCCTTACTCAGTACTCAAGGTAGGAGATTGCAAGACACAATTTCCTGACTCCTTCAGTTGAAAACCAACAAAATTTGTCACTTGCTCTCTTTTTGCAAACAGGTAAAAACTTTTGTTACAGATCTTATTCTTCATCTTCACTGTCCCCTAATATGTATTATTTATTTTATATTCATTTTATAATATTTTATTAAAATATTCCTTTTCATTACTATCGGCAGTTTCCTAACCACGTAACAAGACGCAGTGTCTTGAGAATATTTATGTTTGAAGAAATTCAATTTAATTTGTAGAACTGTAATTTATAAGATTATGGCCTTTAACACCTACAGCGTTTAAGCTTTAGTGGTGTATTATCCACTTGTTTTAAGTAAAAGCTTGACAGTGTAGCGGGAGGTTTCAAAACAGCTAACAACGCAGCACTTCAACGAAATTGACTCTGAGGCGGTTTTGTTTACTGTACTTGGTATGTAACTTGGCGCATTAGCTTGTGTGGTATCTGTGGCGACTGCAGCCGACAGGTGGAAAAATACAATTAATGGTTATTACTTCAGCTTTTGGAGTTCCTTCTACTTGATTCGCCGTCGCCTCAGCTTCTTATCCCGTTACGTAACTGCGTTTCTTGTAGGCTCCGTTCCATATATTTGACAACTTGTTAGTCGAAGGATTACAATTTTCATGGAGAATTTTAAAATCTTTTGGGGCTTTCTTCATTCCGAATGTGATACCGAGTAAGATTTAATTTTTTAGGAGTTTCTTAGAAATATCTTAATTTTATTTTCGGGAAATACGTAACAATAATAAACGACAGGCCTGTCATAAGCTTCGCTGAAAATATAAGCACATTTCCTTTTCCATTATCATCATCGTCATATAACTGTCATGGAGCTGGGCTACTTGTTGACCCATTCCGGTCTCACGTATCCAGAAGTCTCTTCAAAGGACTGCCATGATTCCTTCTGCCAGGTGGGGAGTAGTATTTCATTACCCTGCGTAATCTATTTCGAAGCATTCTATATACATGTTGTATCCAGCTTCTCTTGTATCCCAGTAATTTGTCCAAAATTGTTGTTATTTTTAACTCCTTTGCTATTTGTGCAGTTGTTTTGTAATCTATCCAAGTGTATCCTGCTGTTCTTCTCATGTATTTCATCTCTGTTGTTGTTATTCTTCTGGCGTCCATTGCTTTAACAGTCCAAGTTTCGCTGCCATACAACAATACTGGAAGGGCTAGTGTATTGTATAGTTTTATTCTTGTTTTCTTAAGGGTCCTTTTGTGGTCTAAACACGTTATTTAATTTGTTATCAATGTCCAATTCTCCGTCATAAGATATCATATTTTCTAAATAGTTAAACAAATTTACTTGTTCTATAGTTTTGTTATCTATTACAATTTTAGTTCTCCCTGGATTTCGCCCTTTTAAATGCCATCGGGTTTTTTTCTCTGCAGCTGTAGTTAAACCATATTCTGTTATTATTTGATTTAATTTATGCGCAGGTTTCTGTAAGGAATCTTCTGTGT
>Ga0136643_10009465_pt1 | contig 14339 bp, 13 predicted proteins | sample TergutLab28metaG_FD_96883 | JGI IMG/M metagenome (GOLD analysis project Ga0136643, IMG submission 96883) | Labiotermes labralis P1 segment gut microbial communities from Petit-Saut dam, French Guiana - Lab288 P1 (version 3) (version 3) | ecosystem: Host-associated > Arthropoda: Insects >... | reverse complement strand
GGGTCTTGCTCGGTCAAACTCCAACCCGAAGTTTGCGAGTGTGTGCGCAAGGCAAGCGATTTCGGATTTTTCGGATTAAATTGCTTCACAATTTTCGCCCAAAGCATACGCGCGGCACGCATTTTGGCAATTTCCATAAAATGGTTCATTCCGATTGCCCAGAAAAACGACAAACGCGGTGCAAAAGTGTCAATATCCATTCCCGCATTTACGCCTGCGCGAAGGTACTCCAAACCATCCGCCAACGTGTAAGCCAACTCAATATCAGCCGTCGCGCCTGCTTCCTGCATATGATAACCCGAAATGGAAATCGAGTTGAATTTCGGCATATTTTTGGAAGTATACTCAAAAATATCAGCAATGATTTTCATCGAAAACTTGGGCGGATAAATGTAGGTGTTTCGCACCATAAATTCTTTGAGAATGTCGTTTTGGATTGTTCCTGCCATTTCTTCGAGTTTCGCGCCTTGCTCCAAACCTGCGTTGATATAAAACGCCAAAACGGGAAGTACCGCGCCGTTCATCGTCATTGAAACAGACATTTTGTTCAGCGGAATACCGTCAAACAAAACTTTCATATCTTCGATAGAACAAATGGAAACGCCGGCTTTTCCTACATCGCCCACAACGCGCTCGTGGTCAGCATCGTAACCTCTGTGAGTTGCCAAGTCGAACGCAACGGACAAACCTTTTTGTCCCGAAGCGAGATTTCGGCGGTAAAATGCATTACTTTCCTCAGCAGTAGAAAATCCTGCGTACTGACGGATAGTCCAAGGCTGCATCGCGTACATAACCGAATATGGTCCGCGCAAAAATGGTGGAATTCCGGCGGCATAATTCAAATGCTCCATTCCTTCCAAATCACTTTTTGTATAAACCTGTTTTACAGGAATTTGTTCCGGCGTAAGCCAATTTTCTTGCTCACGCGAGCAGGCGCAACTTGTTGAGGGTTGCACGCTTTTGATATCTATATTTTTAAAATTCGGTTTCATTTCTTACATTAATTTAGAGTTAAACATTCTCAACGTTTCCAAAACATTTGAGCGAACATTGATAAAATTCTCAATACCAACGGCTTTCAAATCGTCTGCACAAGCAGGCGCACCGGCAACTACAAAAAGTTGTTTGCCGTCGATTGCTTTGAATGCAGCAGGCGCAAGTTCAACATATTCGTCGTCGCTCGAACAGAGAACAATTATGTCTGCATCGACTTTTTGTGCTGCTTCAACGCCTTCCTCAACAGTTTTGAAACCGAGATTGTCGATAATTTCGTAACCTGCGCAGGCAAAGAAATTTGCCGAGAATTGCGCGCGAGCCAAACGCATTGCCAAATTGCCGATTGTGAGCATAAATACTTTCGGGCGTTTGGCGGCGGCTTCGGTAGCGAAGCGCAATGCTTCAAATTCCTCCGCTTCGCGATTGCTGTTCAAAATAGGAATTACACCGTTTTCGTGTGTTGAACAACTGCCTGATTTGCAGTCAGCTTTTTGTACTTTGTCGCCTGCAATTTCGGTGAAATTTGGAAATTGATTTGTTCCCAACAAAATTTCACGGCGTTTTGCAACGGCTTCTTGGCGTGCTTTGTGCGTTGCGTTTACGGCTTCCTGCACTTTTCCGCTTTTTACTTGCGCATAAAATCCGCCGTTTTCCTGCACTTCGAGGAAAAGTTTCCAAGCCTGCTCAGCAATCGAAACTGTCAGTGTTTCAATATAATACGAACCTGCCGAAGCATCAGTAACTTTATCGAAATGGCTTTCCTCTTTCAACAAAAGTTGTTGATTGCGAGCAATACGTTCCGAAAATTCGTCGGGCGTTTGATAAGTGAAATCGTAACCTTTAACTATCAGAGAATCAACGCCTGCGAGCGTTGCGCTCATCGCTTCGGTTTGTGTGCGAAGCAAGTTTACATACGCGTCGAAAATGGTTTTGTTGTACTTTGAAGTGGTTGCGTGAATGCGCATTTTTGCGGCGCAAAGACAAAATTCACAGCAACTATCTTGCTCACAGCCACAATCCTCGCAAGCGCATTGCGGTTTGTATGCTTCTACGATTTTTGCCCAAAGCAAACGCGCAGCGCGGAATTTGGCAATTTCCAAGAAATAGTTTCCGCCAACGCCGAAATTAAATTTCATACGTTTTGCGGCTTCGGCTTTGTCAATTCCCGTATCTATCAGCATATCAAGACATTCCACTCCCCAAGCGAGTGCGTAACCGAGTTCTTGCGTAATGTACGCGCCTGCGTTGTTGAATGCTACTGCGCCAACGCCAACTGTACGATATTTCGGCAATTCTTTGGCAGATACTGCAATGTCTTTCAGCGCATTGGCAATAAAATCTTTCGGTAAATCTTTGCCTTTTTTCAACATTTTTTTAATCGGGTCGGCAAGAATTGCGCCTTCCAATGTTGATAAATCGTAGTTTTTCGATTTGAAATAATCAACCAACAAAGCAACAAATTTCGGTGCTTGGCGCACACAGGTTTTAAAATTCAATTCCACCGCATCGGCACAAATTCCATTGAGCAAATCGGCAACGAATTTCGCATCAAAATCGTCTGTTTTAATGCTGAAAGCGAGAGAATTAACTCCTTTGTTAAGAATATCCAACGCTTTGGCGTTTGCTTCCGCAGGATTTGTAACTTTCAGATTTTGACGAACATACCAATCATTCGTCGTTTTTGTTCCGCGAACGAAAGGAAATTCGCCAGGAACATTGTCGGTAGTTTGCAGATTTTCAATATCTTCTGCGCGATAAAACGGATTTACGTTAAAACCTTCGTTGGTTTTCCAAATGAGTTTTTTGTCAAAATCCGCTCCTTTGAGGTCGGCTGTAACTTTTTCCAGCCATTCTTGTGATGTAACGGCGGGAAAATCAGCCGTTAAATTCAATTTGTTTGCCATAAATATATATTTTATTTATAAATTTCAATTTCCACAGATAGAAAGCTGTGTTTTTGTGCCAAATAATTTTGTCGAATTATTGCTGCAAAGATACGGCTTTTTTTTGAATTATGCTAAATTGCTGTTGTACAACAGCGATTTAAATATAACCTTGCACTTGTATCCTCAATATCGCGACAGAATATTTGCCGTATGACTCTAAATTTCGATTATTTATATCCATGTAAAAGAACAGAGTTTGAAAACAAAAATAGAACGCTCGGTTATTCGATAGTTGATTGATTGTAGTCAATGTAAAAAATAAAAGTACACTTATAGCGCAAATTTTCGACAAAAAAACACTATTTTTGCACGTTTTTAAACAAACGATTTTACACAAAACACAATAAATATGTCCAAAAAACTCACACCCGATTATATATTCGAATGCAGTTGGGAAGTTTGCAATATGGTAGGCGGAATTTACACCGTTTTGTCCACGCGCACTTCCATTCTTCAACAACAGCACGGCGATAAACTTATTTTTATCGGTCCTGATGTATGGAAAAATAAAGAAAATCAATATTTTACCGAAAATGCCGAACTTTGGACTGATTGGAAAAATTTTACGCAAGAGAAGTACAATCTGCCGATTCGTGTTGGTCGGTGGAATGTACCGGGAAATCCGATTGCCATATTGGTTGATTTTGAATCGCTTTATGCGCGGAAAGACGAGATTTACGCGCATGTTTGGAAAAAATTCGGCGTAAATTCAATCGCTGCTTACGGCGATTACGACGAATCGGCAATGTTCAGCTATTCGGCAGGAATGGTTATCGAAAGTTTTTATCGGTTTTTCAAACTCACTAAAAAACAGCGAGTTGCGGCGCATTTCAACGAGTGGCAAACCGCTTTCGGCATTTGTTACGTAAAAGAATTTTTGCCCAATGTGGCAACGCTTTTCACAACGCACGCAACGTCAATCGGTCGCTCCATTGCAGGGAATCACAAACCGCTGTACGATTATTTGAACGAATACGATGGCAATCAAATGTCGTACGAATTGAATATGGTGTCAAAACATTCGGCTGAAAAAACGGCGGCGCATTTAACCGATTGTTTCACTACTGTGAGCGAAATTACGGCGAAAGAATGTACGCAGTTATTGGAAAAAACGCCCGATATTGTTACGCCAAACGGTTTTGAAAATGATTTTGTGCCGAAAGCAAGCGCATTTACCAAAAAACGAAAGGAAGCACGCAGAATTTTGCGCCACGTTGCCGAAACGCTGTTTGGTTACAAATTACAAGACGATGCGCTATTTATCGGAACAGCAGGACGTTACGAATATAAAAACAAAGGTTTGGATGTTTTTATCGAATCGCTGAAACGACTATTGGAAATGAATCCCGAGCGTGAAGTTGTTGCTTTTTTTATGATTCCTGCACATATTGCAGGTAAACGCGCCGATTTGGCATACTGTCTGCAACATCACGAAAGTCCGCTTGCGAGCCACAATCGCTTCACAACGCACGAACTTCACAATTACGAAAACGACCATATTATGTCGGCTATTCGTTGGTTTCATCTCCAAAACGAAGCAAACGAGAAAGTTAAAATTATTTTCATTCCGTCGTATTTGAATGGCGAGGACGGCATTTTCAACAAAAAATATTACGACATTCTTATCGGCTTGGATTTGAGCGTTTTCGCGTCGTATTACGAGCCTTGGGGATACACGCCGCTCGAAAGTATCGCGTTTTCCGTGCCAACAATTACTACCGATTTGTCGGGTTTTGGGCAGTGGGTTTCGCCCAATCCGCAAAATATTGACACGAGCGTTGGCATTATTCATCGTTCTGATTATAACGGCAGTGAAGTGGCACACCAAATTGCCGAAATGATTTACGAATTTGCTTCGTACAACGATTCAAAAGTAAAAAAACTGCGAAAAACCGCTTCCGATATTGCAAAAAAAGCACTTTGGGAGCATTTTATTCATTATTGCGAAAAGGCGTATGATATTGCGTTGAGGAAAGTTTAATTTCACTGTTTTTCAGTCAGATACTTCCAAAAGCGTTTCGGCATAAATTGTCGGTGAAGTTTCGGGTTGATGCGCTCTTTTATGGTGATTGCTTTGAAGTAATTTTTCCATAAATCTTGAAACAACTTTTCGTCGTCAGCCATTAAATTTTCGGGCAATTTTCCATCGGAAAAATGCTCGATTGAATCCAACGCAATTTCTGTTGCTTGGTGCAAATCGTAGTGAAAACCGTAATTTCGCTTAATGTCGTACACAATCCAACGCTGGTCGGCAAATCGGTCTTTAAAATGTTGAATTGTCATCGGAAGCACATTGAACATCGGCGCAATCGGCGCAAAAAACATATCATCAGCCGTTTTCTGAAAGCGGACAAATTGCACTACGCGCATTTTTTCCTGCGAAACTTTTGCTGCAATTTGCTTCAATTCAAGTACATCAGCATCAGCAAAATTCATTTCGATAGATTGCCGATTGTCAAAATTTTTGCGAATGTAACGAAATAAAAGTTCGTCGCTTTCAGGAAGTTCCGAAAGCCATACGAGCGTAATCATATTGCAGGAAATTTTCGATATTTTCTTTTGCAAAGCAGTCCACACGCGATTTGCTTTATCTGCATCAGTAACAACCGAATAAATTTCCGTTGCAAACATCGGCTCAATATCATTTTCGCCCAACAATTTGTCGGGAAACGATTTGCGGAAGTAAGCGTCAAAGACTGCCGTGAGCAAACCATCGAATGTTTTATCGTAGCGGAAAATGTTCATAAAATTTCTCTGCAAAAATAGCAAATACAAATTGTTTCCAAAAATAGTTGGCAGTTTACAGTATAATTTTATATCTTTGTCGCACGATTTTTAAAAATCGGCGTAGAAATACGCAAAAAATAGACATACTGAAAAAATAGCGATTTGCGTTATTCTTGACAATCATTTTCCACAAAAATTGGTCGTAAGACTACTTCAAGAATAAGTTTGCGAAACGCCGTGTGCGCACGGCGTGGAACGGCTTGTTAGAAGTAGTAGGCGTGGAAACCTGATTGTCAGACAGGTTGTTTTCACGCTATTTTTTTGTTGTCATAATTTGAAAACTCAATTAACTTAAAGGTTGCGCCCGACACAGATTTAGGGATTTAAAAAATGGAAAATAATAGTGTTAACAGCGGAAATGCGATTTGGTTTATATCGTATAAACTTGTAGACGGAACGTCTGTAGAGGATTTTTTGCTTGCGCAAGAAAAATGCAATAACGAAGTTTTATCCCAGAAAAAAGGTTTTATTTCTTGGAAAGTACTTCGCGATGGCGATACGTGGGTCGATTTATGCACTTGGGAAACAATGGAGGATGCAGTAAATGCCGAAAACGACGAAGGCGAGCCGAATTCAGCCGCTCTAAAATTTTATTCTTTGATAGACCCGAATAGCCTTAAAATGCAGGTTTATTCTGTTGAGAAAAGTTATTAATCGGGCGTTTAAAGCGGACAGAGTAACTGTCCTGTCCGTTTTTTCTAAAAAAAATATAGACAAAATGAACAGTGAAATAGTAAAAGAATATGGTTTAAATGCAGGTGCAAGCGTGGTTGGCATAGCGAATTCTAAAGATTTTGGTTTAGCACCGAAAGGCTTTAAACCAACAGACGCACTGGAAGGTTGTTTGTCTGTAATTGTTTTAGGAACTCCAATCCCGCAGGAAATCTTACTCAAAACTTCTGCTGAATACACAGAAACGCGCAACGCTATGTTGGAAAAAATGAACAACGTAGCAAAAAATGTAGCAAAAAAAATCAAAAAAGACGGATACGCAGTAAAAGCTATAAGTGGTGTGGGCGGAAAATATGTCAATGGAAAGTTGTTCGGATATATCTCTTTGAAACACGCTGCTGAATTGGCAGGACTTGGAGCTATAAACAGAAATTATCTGCTTACAAATCCTAAATATGGTAATCTTCTTTGGTTTAGTGCTGTTCTTACTGATGCAGAGCTAATTCCTGACGAAAAAAATCAAGATACGGTTTGCGATAGTTGCAACAAGTGCGTGGAAATTTGTCCGTCAAAAGCATTGAATAATCCTGCATTGTTCGGATATAAAGAATGCAACGGAACGTGTTGGAAATTAATGAACGGCAAATGGGAATTAGTATGTTGGAATTGTCGCAAAGTGTGTCCTTATCGTTTTGGCAACTAAAAAACAAAAATTTGATGGATTTATAATCCGCCAATCGTGAATATCGGCATTTTTAATGCGAAATATGTAAGGGCGAAATTTTTTTCGCCCTTACATTATTTTTCGTATCTTTGCGGAGTGAATATTAAAAAAAGTTACTATGCAGACAACGGTATTAAAATATGATATTATTTCTTGGATAACAGCTTTGCAAGATATGGAAACAATAAGGCAACTACACCGTTTAACCGAGAAGCAAGCAACCGTAACTGTCGAAAAAGGTATAATTCCTCCTCGTCGCAAAGGCAGTTTGACGGAAGGTTATGGTTGTTGGGCAGACGACACACCATTTGACGAAACCAATTATCGCAATAATTTATGGCAAACCGAAAGAAATGTTTGGTAGATACTTCGGTGCTGATTGCTTTGTTCCGAAGAAACGATGAAGCAAAGTTGGCGTTAGAAACCTTAACTTCGGGCAATGCTTATGTTTGCGATATCACCGTTTTGGAAATATTGGCAGGTTGCGTAACATCCGAAAGAAGAGAACAAGCACTTTGATTTACTGGAAACATACGGTTTGTTGAAAAACAATGAAGAAGTATCGGACAATGCCATTCGACTGATGAAACGTTATTGTGTTCAACGACAAAACCAACCAATCCTGCATTTGGCTGATTGTTTAATTGCTGCTTTTGCACAGCATCATAAGATGAAACTGCTTACTTTCAATAAGAAAGATTTTGAGTTTATAAAAGGTGTTGATATACATCCTTCAAGCAGATAGTTTTGTTAGGAACAATTACTTGTAACTCGTAACTTCTTTACTCAAATACCAAACTCAACTGATTTTCCGGAATATCCGATTTTTTCCTTTTCTTTTCGAGAAGTTTTTGGCGTACCAATTCGGGCGAAGCCTCGTGAACGGTAAAAGCCGAAAGTTCGTTGCAAGTGATAAAATACTGTGCTTTTTTCATTACAACGCCCATTTTTTTGAGTGCTGAAGCCGTTATTCGTCCAAAACGGCGTGAGGAAACAATCAATTTCGCCGATTTCACGCCCAAACCCGGCACGCGAAGCAACATCGCATAATCGGCGCGGTTAATATCTACCGGAAAATGTTCAGGATTGCGCAATGCCCAAGCCAATTTCGGGTCAATTTCCAAATCGAGATTCGGAAAACGGTCGTTCACAATTTCATCCACCTTGAACTCGTAAAAACGCAATAACCAATCAGCCTGATACAGCCGATTTTCGCGCACCAAAGGCGCTTGTTTCAGCGCAGGCAAACGGTTGTCGTAAGCATTCACGGGAATAAATCCCGAATAATACACGCGCTTCATACTCGGTCGCGCGTAAAGCAACGCACTCGTGTTGAGAATCATTTTATCATCGTCGTCGGTCGCGCCGATAATCATTTGCGTACTTTGTCCCGCAGGTGCAAAACGCGGTGCGGAACGAAATTTTTTGCGCTCCTCGTTGCTTTGCAAAATTCCCTGCTGAATGTGCAGCATCGGCTTGTAAACGCTCGTGTGGTCTTTTTCGGGCGCGAGAAGTTTCAAATTCGGCTCGCTGGCAATTTCAATATTCACGCTCAGTCGGTCGGCGTATAATCCCGCTTCATTTACAAGTTCCGAACTTGCGCCCGGAATACTTTTCATATGAATATATCCGTTGTAGCGATGTGCGAGGCGAAGCGTTTTTATCACTTCAATCATTTGCTCCATCGTGTAATCGGGATTTCGGATAACACCCGAACTCAAAAACAGTCCTTCGATGTAGTTTCGGCGGTAAAATTCAATCGTGAGTTCGATTAATTCCTGCGGAGTGAGAACGGCTCGGCGAATGTCGTTGCTTCGGCGGTTGATGCAATACGCGCAATCGTAAATGCAATGATTGGTGAGCATAATTTTGAGCAGCGAAACACAGCGACCGTCTTCCGTAAAACTATGACAAATTCCCCAACCTTTCGCACTGCCAATCGAGCCCGAAATATTTTTCCGTGTTGTACCGCTCGACGAACACGAAACATCGTATTTGGCGGATTCGGCGAGTACATTTAACTTTTCGAGTACGTTTTCGTTCATCGAGGACAAAATTAAATATTTCGCTCGAAATTCCGATAATAAGAATTCTTAAAAAACGGTGTGTGTTGAAAAGTTTTTTTTGGGAAAGTATTATTTTAATCTGCTCGGAATATCCATTTTTTGATGCAGTATTCTGATAATTTTCACAGTATTTTTTGTTGATAAAGTGTAAAAAATGACGTGTTGTTCCGCAGAAAAGCATCTATAACCTTTCTTGATATAATCAATATTGCGACCGACATTTACATTTCGTGCTATAAACTCAATCTTTTCAATCAGCAGGTTATAATAATTATCGGCTTGACTTTCAGACCAATGAAAGTAGGTGTATAACCAAATTTGTTCAAGGTCTTCGGTCGCTTTTTTGCTGATAATATACGATGGCGTAGTCATAAATATTTCTTACGAATTTGCTCCAAAAAAGCTGTTGAATTAAAATTTTCTATCATTTGCGATGTTTCGCCTGCAATCAATTCACTTCTTAACATAGAAAGTTTTTGCTCTTCCATTTCAAGCAATAGAATAGCCTTGCGAACAACGTCATTTTTCGAACTGTATCTGCCCGACGAAATAGCACTTGATATAAATTGCTCATAATGTGTTCCTAACGATAACTGCATAGCGTTATATTTTTAATTATTCCAACTTTGCAAAGATAATATTTTTTCGGAAAAATTCAATTTTTGTTGTTCAATATTTTTCAAATGAAAAAATCTCCGTATCTTTGCACCGCTAATAAAACGCTTTATGTTTACTACATCACGTACAACAGAGCTGGTGCTATAAACAATCTGTAATTTTTTCACTTATAGATTGTCCTTTCGCACTTGTTTTCGGAAAGTTCCTTTTCGAGAACCGATTTTCTATCAAAATAAATTTAAAATCCGCTTGCAACAACTAATCAGTTCGTTGCGGGCTAAACACTTATAATAAGATGGATAATCAAAATAAAATAATCCACAAATTTAGTAATAATTCAAGTTGTAAATTTACATCCAAAACAACAGGAGGAAAAATAATGAATAACGAATTTTCAAACAAGTTCGTCACTGACGAAAAGAATTTTGCACTATTGCAAGAAATAATGTGGGGACCAAATGCAATACGGCAAGCGGAGGAATTGGCTTCGCATTTCACAATCAAAAAGGATATGAAAATTCTTGATTTGGGTACAGGAACAGGTTTGTCGTCTTTGTACTTGGCGCAAGCACATGACGCAAAGGTTTTTGCCACAGATTTATACGCCGACCCGACCGAAAATTATGAGCGATTCGAGTCACTTGGCGTTGCGGATAAAATCGTTCCGATGCTGCTTGACGCAACACAGCCGTTGCCGTTTGCAAAGCGGTATTTCGACGTGATTTTTTCGGTAGGCGCGTACAATGTTTTTGGCGATAACGAGGAAATGTTGCCAAATCTTGCTTCTTATGTGAAAAAAGGCGGCTATATTGCCGTTTCTTTTCCCGGATTGAAGTATGAGTTTGGCAACAATGTTCCGCCCGAAATGCAACCGTTTTGGGATGTTCCTGAGGTTGCAAAATGTGTTCGTGGCATCGAACGGTGGCAGGACTTGTTTAGCAAGGCAGAAGGTATCGAAATTGTGAACATCAGCGAAATGGCTTGCCACGATATAGCGTGGAAAGAATATCTTGCAAGCATTGCTCCAGATGGCGAGGACAAATGGAGTTTGGATATGATGGCAGCAGAAAATGGAAAGTATTTTAATACAATCCAACTGATTGCCAAAGTCATCTGAATGTGTTTGACATCGGAAAGAAAATTTAGGTTTTTCTAAATATGATAATCGCAACTTTTGCGGAATTTTTTCCGTAAAAGTTGCGATATTTTTGGAATTTATTCCGCAAATATTGTATTATTTAAACACTCTATGTTTACCTAACATGTTGTTGATATTTTCGCTATGTTGATTTTTAATTTTCGTACTTTCTCCGTTTTGGGCGGCTTCCTTTAATACTTTAATTACTTCGTTTACATTAGTATATTGGATTAATTCATTGTTTTTCAAAATGATTTTCAACGCTTTCAAAATTCTCTCCGATTTCACAACAAGTGTACCATCGGGAACAAATATTATATCTTTCAAAACGCAATTTCCGTAAAACACCACAACCGAATAATACGGCACGTCACCAAAATGCCTGAGTTTTTTTCTCAAAACCTCAATGTGGTTATTGTTTTGTTTTATAGGATTATAGAAAGAGTATTTCAACTTTCCGTACGCCAATGATTGTGTCCAGTTCTGTTCGTATCCTGTCCCAAAAATCCAGCCGCTGTAATCTTTTACTTCAAACACGATAATGCCGACATTTGTAAGCATTACCAAATCGATTTGAGAAAAATCATCATCAGGCTTTTGCAGATACAAGTCGTGAAAAATCATTTCCGCCGATGCGCCACACTTCAGTAGTTTTAAAACTAAATCCCTTTCGGACTGCGTGCCTCTTTTCGGACTTGTAACAGTCTTCAACAGTTTTCTGTTGCGTAGTTTTCTAATTATCTTGAAGCCAAAAAATAAAATCATAAACGCGAAAACACCTGTGATAATGTACGAAATTACTTGGAAAGGTCTTAAAGTTGTATTGGATTGAATTTCGCTTGTTTCAAATTGAACATTGGTTGTATTAAACTCTGTTCTGTTGTGTTTTAAGTACCTTGAATAAACATAACCTGCTTGCTCTAAATGCCTAATTCTGTACCAGTTATTCTTTTTTGCAATAACTTCGACCTCAATGCCTTTTTGTAAAGTAAACAAAATAGAATGTCTTGTTCCTGCGCCTGTTCTCACATTTAAGTTTGCCGTTGTGACATAATAATCAGTTTCTGTTGATGCTGTTGTATTTCTGTTTACAAGAATAACAAGCCCTACAATTATACACAGAATTAGGAAATTACCATTTCTTGCTTTTTTCCTCCTCATCGTTGGATTAAATTACTAACTACCACAATTGACATATTCATCCTACTTCTTCATATTCGGCATTTCCAAGCCATAACCCTTTTTCTTGTCTTCCTTTTTCAACCAATACGCAAACACTAGAGCAAAAACACCGAAAACAGCAAAAATCAGCATCGGAATTGTATAATCGTAGCTTATTGAGCCGTCGGTAGCTACTGTCATACAGTAAGTGTCAAGTACCCAGCCGATTAGCGCAGGAACTAAGGTCAATCCAAAGCCTTGTACCCAAAACATCAGAGCAAAGGCTGTTCCCAATTGTTTTTCGGGAATGATTTTCGGAACTGCTGGCCACATAGCCGCCGGAACGAGCGAGAAAGAAACTCCAAGCACTATCATCAAAAATGCGCCAAACCACCAAACGTTCAAAAGCGGAGCAGCAAAAAGGAAATGAACAACCATCAATAAAACTGCGCCAATAAGCAACATCGTTGCGCCTTTTCCTTTTTTGTCGTAAATGCCGCCGAAAAGAGGTGTGAGCAGCATTGTTACAAACGGAAGCATTGCCACAATGTTGCCTGCAAGTTTGCTCGCTACCAGATATTTATGTTCCATCAACGAAACGGCATACTTCAAAAACGGAAATAACGCCGAATAATACAACAGACACAAGAAAGTTATCAACCAAAATCCTTTATTTTTAACAACAAATCGTACATCGCTCAATCTGAAAGGCTCTTCCTGTTCTTCTTCCTCATTCACTCCCGAAGCACCCAATTTTACGTCCATTACACAGAAAATCAAATAAGCAACCAAGCCAACGCACAGTCCAATCAATCCCAACAAAACAGGTGCAGACAAATCGCCGAAATGATTTTTTATCGGTATTGTCGTTGCCATTACTAAAGTTGTTGCCAAACGCGATATGGCTAACTGAATAGCCAATGCCAAGCCCAATTCATAACCTTTAAACCAACGTACAGTGATTTTTATAAGCGCAACTCCCGCTATTCCAAGACCAACACCAAAAATAGAAAATCCTACACTGGCAATGAAAATCTGTGTGCGCATCCCGAAAATCAAATCGTCGCTGAAACCGCGCGAAACGGCATAGTATTTTATTCCTGCACCGATAATCATCAGCGCACACGCACCGATTCCGGTTATCCGAACTCCCAATTTGTCGAGTATCATTCCGCCGATAATCATCATAAAGAAAACAATATTCAAAAATCCATACGACATATTAAATATTCCGTATTCCGTTGCAGTCCAGCCTAATGTGTCTTGCAGTACATTCTTTAAAGGAGCCATTACATCAGCAACATAATAACCGGAAAACATGGCAAACGATACGATAACCAATACTGTCCAACGCGCCATTTTTGAATCACGCAAGGTCTTTCTTAATTTTTCTGTCATAATTTTGAAATTTTGAATTCTTAATTTTGAATTTTGAATTGTTTTTGAATTTTAGCTTAGAATAAAATCGAATTCAAAATTCAAAATTCTGAATTCAAAATTTTTTCAACGTGCAAATCTACAAAAAATATATAATCGCAAAAACAAATTGCGCACAAATATAAAACAAATTGTACAAAAAACACGCAAAAATCATCGTTTTGCGTGTTTTTTGTTTGTTACGACTTATCCCATAATTCGCCGTCAACAACTCGAACAAACAGCACTTAAATAGACTTTAAAGACACTTTAAACAATCAATAATTACACACCATCCACTCCTCTTGTTTTCTGCGTTTATCTATCGCTTTGCTTGCTGTTATGGTTCGCTCTACTGCGTTTATTTTCCAACCGTATTTATCAACATATCCTTGTATCAAATCACACGGACACATTGTGAGCATAAATTTTCCTTTAAGCGTGGCGCACAATTCGAGTAATTCAATCATATTTTGTTCGTTGAACATTCCGCCGTAATGTCCCATATCGCTGTAAATATAAGGCGGGTCAATGAAATGAAAAGCCTCTTCGCAATCAAACCTTTTTATTACTTTCGGTGCGTCATCACACTCGATTGTAATGTGTTCAAGGCGATTTTTAAGTGCTTCGGAAAAATTTTCTTTTGCATTTCGCATTTGCATTGATTTTTGTCCTTTTTTCCTGTCGTAGCCAAACGAATCACCAAGTTTTGAAGCAAACGATATTTTTGCCGAATACCATACCGCCCAAGCACGCTGTACAGGTGAGAAAAACGTTGGGTGTTTGTAAATATAATTGCTATGTCCGTGCAGTTC
>Ga0136643_10009463_pt1 | contig 14339 bp, 11 predicted proteins | sample TergutLab28metaG_FD_96883 | JGI IMG/M metagenome (GOLD analysis project Ga0136643, IMG submission 96883) | Labiotermes labralis P1 segment gut microbial communities from Petit-Saut dam, French Guiana - Lab288 P1 (version 3) (version 3) | ecosystem: Host-associated > Arthropoda: Insects >... | reverse complement strand
TGTAGAAAAAATGAACTCCTGATGATGAGCTTCCTGAAGCTCGAAACATGTAGAGTAAAGGACGACTAACCGTGAAATAAAGGATAGTCCATAAGTGTCATCTTGTTGGTGTTTATCTTGGAACAATTGTAATGATGCACGGAACCATGAATGTAAAATTTTTCATGTCTGTCTGTCCGTCCGCATGGAACAACTCGGATCCCGCTAGATGTATTTTCATGAAATTTGATATTTGAATATTTTCAAACATTTTTCGGGATAATTCAAGCTTCATTAAAATCTGACAAGAATAACGGGTACTTTACATTAGGACCAATATACATTGATGATCGTATCTCACTGAATTCCTCTTAGAATGATAAATACTTCCGACAATACTGTAGAGGAAATGAAAACACACATTTTTACTCTGTATATAAAAATATATGAGTGTGTGTGTGTGTGTGTGTGGGTGTGTGTGTGTGTGTGGTGTGTGTTTGTGTGTATGTGTGTGGTGTGTGTGTGTGGCGTGTGTGTGTGGGGTGTGTGTGTGGGGTGTGTGTGTGTGGTGTGTGTGTGTGTGTGATGTGTGGTGTGTGTGTGTGGGTGTGTGTGGTGTGTATGTGTGGTGTGTGTGTGTGTGTGTGTGTGTGTATGTGTGTGTGTGTGTGTACTACTTACTGCACTTCCACTGCAACAATGGTCACACGAACGCACATCAATAATACGTTTTACGTAAATTGCCTGTCTTGTTTAAACCACAGTTTGAAAATAATGAGGCAATATTTGATGATTCTACAGCGTTTAATGTAAGTCCAACTGGTTAACTGGTTCGAATTGTGTAAAGACACACAGATACAACCACAAAAGGCGCGCAACTTGCTACAGAATGCACCACCTCACAGGGCCATTATCTCTCTCACAAACCACACCAGAAATTTTAATCTTCGTTCTTGTCTAACAAATGGAGTATGGACTGCAGTTCACCTAAATCTACCCTAAGACACCACACCATCTAAATATTCTCATTCTTATTTATCTTGTAATTACGATTAGACAATGTGTATTTTGTTATCCTTGGGATACCAAAATAGGCTGTATTACGGATCCCCGCAGTTACATCCATTTGTTTTCATGATGCACACCGTAAAACCTCGTGTTAACGTACTCTGAACTTCAAATCAGTTACGTACCAAAATACGCGTGGCTACAGTGCAAACGTCTGGGAACTCGAATGGTTTAACCGTTCATTAAAATGCGTAAGCTATTAAATAACAACTCCACGGGTTAGGCAAATTAAACGCACTAACTTCCACGTACAAGAGACTGCAATGACAAAGATAAACTGTTCGCATTCCACGAAAAGTCCATTAAATTTATGAAGATGGAGAGGGTAGCACCGTCTTGAACAAACATATTCCACACATCTGCAACAGAATTTATAAATGGTACTATTTTTTATTTCATAACGAAATAGTTGGGTGTGGAATCATATGCGTTTGTCCCCCGAAATTAACTTCTGAATCACTCTGGGCAGAACAGACCAGGGGTCGGAAAAATGGATATTTTAAATACGAAAATTTTATTTCTGCGTCTAACAAAATTGTAAGTTATCCAGCCAAATATACAGAAATCTAATAAACATTACGACTTTTTTGAAGTTCATAATTTCTGTCAGTGTTGACCATGTTCATTACTCGTTCCGGGAGTGAAAACAACCTAGCCACGTCACTGACTGAGTTAGGGACTTGGTTAGAATATATTACTTAAATACATTTCGTTCTTCAAGGGGTCTGACAGACTATTTTATAAAAATATTTAATCATAAAAAATTGGCACAAAACGTAAAATTAGCTTCTAGAGAGATACGAAACGTGCGTTTGGTTCGCGGTCATATCAAACTTTCAAGGTGGCGTCCGTCGTTCGTACGTTAGTTTCAGTGCTTCTCTGGACGCCGTGAGCGGGGCAATTCTGCAGCCCTTGCAGCAGCGACTAAACATCCTGCCCACAGACAGTTGCTTTAGGCCAGCAACATTTTTTGAGGACGGCGAGGTGTCTGCTAGGTCGGATTGCGTCAGGATGCCTGTAAAACGTGACAAGAATCGAAATTGTTTCCAAGGCGGATTGAAGATCAGATTAATTCCGGGAATACTCGCATTCAGATCCGGATCATTTATCACACATTTTTTATTAAAAAATATAAACACTACAAATTACAAAATTACACTTTCACCTCTCGTGAAATTTTGTCTCTGACCCCACAACACTGCGGTCGAAAAAACAGTTCCTGAGACAGAACTAACACACTAGTAGAAACTTTTCCACATATGTGACGAAGCACACAAATGCAGCATACGTCACAGACGTGTAACGTACTTGGAATCCTGGGCTTCTGAGAACAACTGGAATTATTTTTGGGTAGAGGCGGAGTACAAAACAAATATGGGGATGTAATTAAATAATAGTAATAACAATACACACACAAATTATGATAACATTAATAGTAATAACAGTATTGCTTGTAACAGAACTGATAATATTAGTGATGACACTATGAACAAAAATAAAACTAATAATAACCATCATCATCATCATATATCTTTCATGGAGTTGGGCCACTTGTTGACCCTTTCTGGTCTCACATACCCAGAAGTCTCTTCAAAGGTCTACCATGATTCCTTCTGCCAGTTGGGGAGTAGCGTTTTATCACCCTGGGTAATCTATTTCGATGCATTCTATTTACATGTTTTATACAGCTTCTCTTGTATTCCAGTAATTTGTCCAAAACTTGTGTTATTTTTAACTTGTTTGCAATTTGTGCATTTGTTTTGTAATCTGTCCAAGTTAAAACTACTACTACTACTACTAATAATAATAATAATAAGAATAAGAATACCACGAATTAGCAGTAACTATTATAATAAAATAATAATAATATGGTTATAAGATTAACAACAATGGTAACAAAATTGACTTTAACGAATATGAAAGCGGCGACAATGATAATGATAGTTATCTGACCACAATATGAATATATATATATATATATATATATATACCTATATAAACTATAAACATGTCCGAGTGTGATTGAGTCACACTTTGTTGCCATGTTTATCATTGTGTGTTTTCTGTGTCCTGCTGTAACAATTAAAGACATGTCACCATGGACATGAGACGGCAACCAGTGAGAAAGCATCCCATTTGCCATTTGTACAACATACTCTGTCTTGTGCAATGTACCATCTGAGACTGAACAGAAAGTTTAGCATTGAGCATATACGGGTAATACATGCTATGGGTGTGTTGTCTGTGAAGTACTGATTGAGGCTGAAGAATATACTGAGCAGTCAGCATAATATAAAACACAATACAAGCAGAAGGCAGCAATCCAAGACATAAAATTCAACTTCAGCTCTTAAAATATGGAACCAGCTGATAACAGAGTTTGGGGAGCAACACATAAATATCAAGGCAGCCTGTCATATGATGCACATGCAACCAGTTCAAAAGATACAGACTTTACACAATCAGACCCCACAGTTCATAATGTGTAGTTATTTTCACATTAAAAATAAATTATTTTTAACAAATAACAAACTATGTTGGACAACATTTATTACCACCATCAGCCTCATTGTCAAACATTTATTCACTCATACTAACCTGCAGATACTGTACCCTAAAATGAATTTACTCTGGCTAGCAATGTGTGTTAAGTACATGACATTCTAATCCACTTTGTCATAACAGTATTCAGAGACTAAATATCGAATCTGCATAACGCTGAAAACTGAATAAATGAACAAAAGATCATGTGCACAGTAAAAACAATTGACCAGTAGAAAACTTTTCACCAACAGATATTAGAAACACCTTATTACAATATTCACATAGAGTGAGCAATGCATGACCAGATTTCAGAGGATAAATCTACACTGCAATACCAGAAGATATGCTGTATGAACAGAGGTCCTATGCAGCATGATTTCTGAGTTACAGCCTCATGCAAATTGTAGGAAATCCTTGAAGTGTCCACTCAGAATTTCACTACAGTCAATCTGCAACTTGAATCACTCTTTATATCTGTCATACAGGTTTGTTCCATTTGAACCATCAAACTGGTGAAATGTCTGAGTACACTTATACTGAAAAGGTAAACTGCATCTTATGTTCAGCCAAGCTTACGGCAATGAACATAAAGCAATTTGTATGTACTGAGAACATTTCCATATTGTCACATTCCAGAACAAAAAATTGCCCTGCCACTGACAGATGGCAAAAGGAAAACAGTACATTTAATATGTAGACACATGACCTTGAATAATTATGAACAGTGTTAACAGCTCAACAAGAAGAAGAAATCTTTGAAGCAATTTCTACGACTACAGAGATAAACATACGGAGAAGAGTCAAACATGAACAGAACACAAGGTGGCAATGTATTTGTTCATTAAAGTCAACCAAGTGCACAATATAAAGTACATATAAATAGTGACACTAATCCAACATGTTTCGGTACAAATATACCATCTTCAAGAAGCACACGTGCCAAAGTTAAAATAAGCTACAGCTAAGCTGTAGTACGATTTGCAGCTGGTTTTAACTATGGCACAAATACTCTCTGCAGATGCTATATTTTTACCAAAGCATTATCAGTGAAGTGCCTCTACTATTTGTATGTATTTGACTCTGTACATTTGTTTGGTTTTAATAAAAAAAATGCTGATCCAAAAGGCATGGAATGGACAATTTTAAAACAGTGCAGCAAGTTCAGCCCACATAGCTTCTGCATCCTTATGTAGCATCTAAAAGCCAAGAACTTTAGACAACTAATTACATTCAACTAATAACACATGGTGACCAGTTTCTTAGACGATGCATTGGCAATCCTGCATTTCTACCTTTAATTTCATTCCTGATAAGATTTTTTGAGAGATGGAGTAATCAATTTTCATAATCAACATTCATGGGAAGACAAAAAACAACAATGAATTTTTCATTCAATACACCAGGAACAGTTTTCACTAAATGTTTCGGATAGTCTCCTGCAACCTTACTTTCTTCCAGAACATCTGACTGGAACTTTATCATATTTCCCACAGACACATCCTTCCAGAGCTACTGCAAGGATGAGGAATTTAAAACCAGAATTAATTTATGGTTTATAAGCAAAGGTGCTCAACTCTATTTTTTCTTGCTGGTTGTGCATTCTTGAATGTGTTTCCACAATGGCAGCCAGGATGGGGCAGAACAATAGCACTGCCTGCTCATCCCAGATTTAAAACCATTAAGAGTGTTTATTTCTGTGAACATCTAATAACAAGTGTTGTTGCAATAGACATCAACAGTATCTAGGGCTTGCAATGTGTAAGTAATACACTTGACATAACCTGTACAACATATGGTATTTTACAGTAAATATGACAATCATTGTTCAAATGTGAACATCCTGCATTCAAACTGGACACTTTTCAGCATTTTCTTTAATCTGCAGGATGGTTCAAGTTGGAAGCCATGCTACAGAACATCCATGTTCACAGAACTCTTGTTTTCTTGTGCTGCAATTTAGATTCATCCCCTGAAGTTTTGCCATGCATTTTTGTTCACCATGCATACATGGACTCTTTCCACATATATTGCATATATGTGAGAACTACAAGCTCCAAGACACTAACAAGGCATTTACAGAAAGACAGCAATGAAATCTGAAACCATTACAATTCAATCAAAATTTTTATTATAGATTTGTTGTTAAATAATCATTTACTCGAATCAAGATAAGGTTTTCTCCTCAAATTTGGCACTTACAAGTCAGGTCGTCTTCAATTCGCGTACGAAGCACTGAACCGGACCACATGGAGTCAAACTAAGGCCTGCACCGCCAAATCGTCATGTGACATGTTACGCACCAGACTAGATATTCCTTGCCATTTTGGTACAACCTATCAGTACCATCTACAAGGGCCAAGATATTCCAAAGAAAGAAGAGAGCAAGTCTGAAATTATCTGACATTATTTTTTTTTGTTACTTTGTCCATTGCCTAATTTTTTAAAGAAGTATGTTTCTGTTTTCAGGGAAAGAAACGCCTAACCTGATGAACTCCTTATATTGAGGTATTCTCAACCACTAGGCACCACAGAAACTGTAACTTGTTAAGATATGTACCAGAGAACAGATCTAGTCCAAGGGTAGTAACAGGAAAATTGCTATTGAAAATTATAAATTAACTATGTGGCTAAAAATAAAACCTGGACCAAGCCACAAATCAACCAGACAGGCAATATATGTGTAATGTAACAATGAGGCGTGTTCATGCAACCATTGTTGCAGTCGAAAAGCAACGAATATTACACAATCTGAATGTGTGTATTTGTAGCCTGAGTTATCCAGCATGCAATGTGCATGCCCCATATTATATTGTCATCTGTGGCCTGCCCTGTTCTACAATATTTTTCCACATTAGCTCACAAACAGCATGATTTTGGGGCAGGGGGGAAGTCACTGAAAACAAACTGTGTTTTGATTTTCTCTACAAATTTTGTCCGAAACTTTTCTATTCTAAGAAGAAATGAGCAAGATATGATCAATAATGTATATTGATCTTCATGTAAAGTACCCGTTATTCTTGTCATATTTTAATGAAACCTGAATGTTCTCGACAGATTTTCAAAAGATCCTCAAATATCAAATTTCACAAACATCCGTCCAATGGGAACCAAGCTGTTCCATGCAGACGGATGGACAAGCAAACATGACAAAGCTAAAACTCGCTTTTTGCAATTTTGTCAATGCATCTAAAAAGAATAAATAAAACAGCCATGAACTCAGACTGATCAGATGGGACAAAAAAATCCAGAACATGTGAATTCAAATTCTTAACGCTAACACCATCTGTCTAAAAAACTGTGAAACTTCATGGATTCATAAACCAAGCTATATTAGTCCATGTGGATCACAACAGCACAGCATTACATCCCACCAGAAGTGACTGTGAAGGGTTTTAAGAAGTGCTGTATATCCAACAAAGTGGCTAAGACTTATGATGATATATTGTGGAATGGCACTGAAGATGGGAATGTTAGGAGTGAGTGTAAAGAAGGTGAAGGCACTGAGTGTGCTGATGGAGAAAGCAATACTGGTTGGTAAAGGTGGATAGAATCTGAAATGCATTGTGTATCAAGTGTATGAAATTAATAATAAAATATTTTTTCATAGCAGATGTTTTATTTTTGGAGGGCCGTCTTAGATTTGGATAATTACATTTTTCTCTGGCAAATGTGATTTTGGAAGGTCGTCTGAGATTAGAATCATATTTCATTCAGGTAAATATAGTAAACCAGTACAGTGGTTCTAGATTTAAACTTAATGGAATTTCATGCTAGACAAAGGATTAAAACAACATAAGTACCGCATTACTCACACAGATATATAAATCCACCCCATAAAATATTTTAATGATTAACATAACATACATATATGTATATATATATATGCTTCTAAAATTCACAATTACATACTGGCAATTCAAGATCTGAAGGTAATTAAAAATTATGGCACTATCAAATGATACACACATCTCAGTTGTTTATGACTGAATATACAAACTTCAAACAAATACAGCAAAAAATTAGCATTTTGCACCTCTATTATTAGAAGATCTGGGATTTTCTTACAGCTTCATATTTTCTCTCATATGATAAAAAGTGGTTTCGTGAACACATAATGATACAAAGTTTACATGAACACATCTACATAATGGGATAAAGAAATGTCTTTTACCTTACCTCTCAGTACTGGAAAGCACTATTGCAGTAGACTTTGTGAGACTTAAGGTTCTCAAAGAAGTACTGCTGATTATTCAAATATTCCTAGATGTTACACCACATCTTGGACCGCCTGACACTCATGGTGAAGGCACTACAGCAATAAAGCTGTTTGAAACATCAGCAGCTACTTACCATTTGATAATACATAACACCCCAGAAAGACTTCAACATTCACTGTAATTTTTGTTGTTACAGGAATAGCAATTTTTAATCTTTGCTGCTCAGCAGTACATAATGATGGATATAGAATGCAGTTGCACACAAAACAACTGAACACACACATACCATCTTAATACGCTGGTGACATACAAAACCCACCTACAATAAAACTCATTATGAATTATAACACAACTACATTGAACAACCATTGACAGTGCTTAAATATGTCACAGTTAGTCATACAAGGCTGTAATAAAATTGAGAAACTAAACAGTTGTGGACCAAGATTAATTTTCTAAGCATTTCAGGATGAACTCAAACCATATTCCCAGTATGAGTGCCATGTGACTAGAAGTCAAACTGCATTAAGTGGGAAAATTGTCTACATTAATAAACACCTTAACATTCTTATTTTTGTGTAACATAAAGAAGGCATTGGCACATTACAAGAGTGTAAGAGATGGTTCACACTAACACTTTACATAAAATGGAGTGGGCACAGACTTTCTACTATCAGTTAACTTATATTCTGTGTTCTTTCTACACTCCCATTTCCTCAGAAAATATCGCACTGGCACAGTGGGTACCCATTATGTAGATAACTGAGACAAGAAAAATGAAATTTAGAGTGAAGCCCTTTAAACAAGGAACTTCTGCTCATAAGATATGGTGTAAATATCATTTAATGAGGGCTGAGTTGGTTTGTAAAGTGACTTTTAAAAATAAACACTTAGTGAAATGTGTGTAATAAAAATGCATCACTGCTCAGGACTGCCAGACCATCATTACAACCTAGTTTTCTGCACTGCTGCATAAAATATTTTTAAATGACCAAAAATTATTTGGGTTTCGGTGCCCCCGCCCATATTTTCTGGCCACTGGTGGATGCCAGACATCATCATTTCTAAATATCATGGAGACAATGACATATGACCGATATATGAACTTCAAATACAGCGAGTTACCAATTTCAGAATTTCAAATAATGTATTATTCATTAATCTGTGTATTATCAGGGTGGATATTTAAATTTTAACACAGAGTTTATGAAAAAATTATTATGTTAACAGAAAAAGATAAAATTATGAACTAAAATACAGACTTTCCCTGCTGCCTATATAAATAAAATGAATTTCGAGGGGTTTTTCCTACATATGTTTGTGTATGCGAATGAAGGTCTTGGAAAAGTTAAATATTTACTGCTTACAGATGATCTCATTATAGTAGTGTGCATTTGTGTGATCACAGACATGCTAACAGAAATAAACACTTGTACCTAACTGTGCAAAGAGCGCTTGAAATAAATCTGCTGCATTCCAGAGGAAAGGGAGAAAGTGAAGATCTTGAAAATTTCAAAAAGGATAATATAGAATTAAATAAAATTCTGAAATCAGCTGACAGACCATCTGTAAAAGATGTTACGGTATCGGAAATAAGCATCCCTTTAGCTAAGACTGAAAGTTTGAATGAATTAGCACCAGATAAAGCAAAAAGTGGGAAACAGTGGTCAGATGTTGCTGGAAGAAGAAAATCATCACATATATGACAAATCAAATCACAGCCAATACCAGTTATTAAGAAGCGTTACGAACTAAAATATAATGATTATGAATGTGGATTAGATACTACTCGTTTGATGGGAGTTCAACAAATGGAAGGAAAATGTAAACTCAAAAAGGAAAAAAAAGACAAGGGACATAAAATTACAATTACAGAGGACAGCCACACAAGAGGTCTGTGCTTCTAAAGTGCAAAATAACCTGAAAAGTGGGTATGAAGTTCAAGGTCTAGTGAAACCAGGTTCATATATGGCAACAGTCTTGAATACTGCTAAAAAAAGATATTGAAGAACTGACAAAAAACGATGTTGTAATAGTGTGGGGAGGCATAAAGGATGTGGGAAAATATGAAACAGAAAGGGCTTCATCAAATAAAGAACTCTGTTGAGAATCATAATCAGACTAATTATTATTGTTAAGGGCAAAACCTATAGATATGATCTACTGATAAATTCATATGTAAATAATGAGATAAAAGTATTTAACAAAAAAATTAAGAAAGCCCTTAAAGGTTTTTGACAATGCGTCCCTAATACAGGTGAATATGGAGACAGAACACTTTACAAGACATGGTTTTCATCTACATTCAAAGAGGATAGAAGAGTCAGCCAAGAAAACACCATAATCATTATTTTCAAGGAAAAAAAGGGTGACCCAATCACTATGAAATGGAAGGAAGAGCAGGCGATAGTCAGAGCGAAGAACCACATTCCACTGGCAAATAAAAATCAGAGTTATGAAAAGAAAAAAATTTATACAAGAAAGGAGAAAAGCACGGATGATAGTCAAGAAGACAGGGAATTGCAAAGAAATAGTGTACAGGGACACAGTGATGATGAGCCATCCTTCGTACCTTCTAAAAAATCTCGCAGGTTACCTGCAACTGTAAGTGATGATTTTTTATGGATAGGTTCAAACCAGAAATAATTAATGTGAATGATAAAGTGGGCAATAGAAGGGATTTTAATTCTTATGTTTTAACAATCTTGCATCAAAATGTTCAGAGTTTAAGTAATAAACTGCGCAAATTAACTACTTTCTTGAACTCAGATTTAATACATTTAGACACTTTATGCTTTACAGAACAACTGTTAATTGAAAATCAAACATGAGTTTTAAATACTGATCATTTTAAACTAGTGAGTAATTTTAGTAGATTTAGCAGTAATCATGGTGGATCACGTACTTTTGTACGGAAAGACTGACGAACTAAAGAAGTAAACTGTTTTAAAGGGATGGGAAGTGAAAAGTTGTTTGAAATGTCTATAGTACAATTACTGGATTTGAAATTTACTCTCGCCTGTATGTGTACATCACATGATGGAGACTTTTATGAGTTTCTGGAAAAGCCAGAATCTGTACTTGTAAATTGCAGTCCAATGCCAAAAATCTAATTTTATGTGGTGACTGGAACATAAAAAAGACAGTTCAAAACTCCAGATCTACAAAATTTTTTATGTACAATTTAAAAATACTGTGAAATCACCAACCAGGTTTACAAATAATACAAGTTCATTAACTGATGTTATGATAACAAATAATTTTAATTCTGAAAAAACAAAAGAAATGTTAGATCAGAGTTATTCAGATCATTTAGTACAAATATTACACATAAAAGTAGATAAACTAAGAACAGGACCAGTAATTGTGAGAAAAAAAAAACAATTCACAGAAACGATTATGGAAGAATTGAAGTACTTGATACATAATGAAGCATGGGAATACATCTTTTTACATGCTGATGCAAAACACTTCTCTCATTGCACTTATGAGTATGTTTATATATTGTTTTAAAAGAGCATTTCCCCTAAAAAAACAGTTTATGTGAAGGATCAATGTGAAAATAAATGGATCACTCAAGGATTAAAAGTTTCTTGTAAAAGAATGTGATTTCTAAATGGTTTAAAAAGAACCACAAATCTTTCAAGGGAGTCACTGGATTATATTAAGAGATATCAAGTAATTTGTAACAGAGTTATTAAAGAAGCTAAGAAGAGAGGAAATGATAGATAGTCTTAAAGGTTAACAATAAAACAAGAGCAATGTGGCCAATTCTTGTTTGCAGAAGACATAAACACACTGGTTTTTGACAAAAATAAGGATGCTTTCCAACACAAAATTTTATATATTATGAAAGAATTAGAGATATGGTTTCAAAAAAATTATCCCATTATGAATATTGAAAAAAGAGTAGCAATAATCTTTCATTCTGATGAATTTATACTTCCCAGCAAACCACCAGTGGTTTTTAATGACAATGAAATAGTTTTCAAACCAGAAGTAAGGTTTTTTAAATATCTACATTACAGAAAATTTAAAATGGAATATCCATGTTTGTTCACTATGTTCAAGTTTGACTAAAGCAGCTTATAATACTAAGTCATTAAAGGCAGTTTTGAGCCCATATATGGTAGGAAGCATTTGTTTTGCACACTTTCAATTGCATATCAGATATGAAAGTATATTTTGGGAAGGGAGAAGTGAAAGTAAAACAGCATTTAAAATAAAAAAAGGGTCATTTACATAATCAGTGGTGCAAATAAGTGCAAGTCCTGTAGGCAAATTTTTAAGGATTGCAGAATCCTTAGTGAATTCTTTATATATTTTAGGAGTGTTATATTACATAAAAAGGTATAGGGGAAGTCTGAAACAAAACACTTCTATTCAAGATCATAAAACATGAAGTAAACTGAACTTTCATGTGGAATTCTGCAATACAGTTTTATTTCAGAAAAGTGAGGTTAATATGGGGATCAAACCATATAACAAAGTTCCCGAAAGTAATAAAAATTTGCATAACTTTAAATTCCTTAAAAAGGAATTAAAATCCTTCATATTGAGCCATTCCTTTCATTCAGTTTATGAGTTTTTATAGTCTTGGGTAAAGTTGGTTTGTAAAGTATTTTTATCAGCTTCATCAGATTAATATTATGATATCACACCGTGGTATTCTGTGGTAGTCATTGTTGTATTGCGCCATACAGATCACTACTTCGTGACTGTTACAGTTCAAGACTTTGTATATAGTTTGTAATATATTACACAGAGTTGGACAAGTCCAAAGTTACATAAGTTACAAAACAGACATATAATAAATGAAATAAATGTAATTGGAGGCAACTTTTAAGTAATCTTCCTCAGACTTTGCACACACCCTCACCCCCAATATGTGGAGCAAGACCTTGGGTCCTTAGATAATTGGGACCCCTGTACTTCAGGAAATGTTCCAGCTGCATCTTCAAACTGAAATCCATGTGTATAAAAAAAAAAACATTTTCATCTTCACTTTGTAGGCTCCAAAATAGTCAAATATGGCACAGTCTCCACTCCTAGTGTCAATGACTAAGTCAGCTGCTAGGAGAAATTAAATGATCTGTTGGTTAGCTTCATAGATTAAAACAATACACTTGCAGTTTCCTTACAGGTACAAAACAAATGTGAAAAGTGTAGTCAATCAAGGACTTTATGTGCACACCTTATAGTTACTTTTTTGTTTGTTATGTTATTTACTGATGCTCTCTCATTTGCAGCAAATGTAGAGAATTAATGGCAGAATGACTGAATGATGAAAACATGAATGGAAGCATTTAAGGAATAAACAGCCAAGTTTAAGGTAACAGCCCAATAAAGGCTTGAAGAAAGTTAGGAAAACCACCAAACCCTTGTGGGATTGAAGTTCTCATCCTTATGACTACAGAGATTATCACAGGTACTCCCCGACTGATGCAGAAGTTACATTCCAAAAGGTCCGGTGAAAGTCAAACTTTGCACAGATCGGAACTGAGTGTACACATGGTCAACTATACAAGTACAGTACAATTCCTTTCACATGACTACTGATAATCCAGCACCCATGAGAATTCTGCATGTAGGAAAACAGTACCCCTAAGACCTCAAGTTTCACCAACAGTAGTTTTCAGTATCCCTTCAGTTTCTGTGACTGTATCTTGGGTTACCTGGACTTTACTGAGCCCATCAAGCTATTATCATGGCTTCAAAACAACCAGAGACAATTAAACAAGGTACTGCTGGCAAGAGGTACAATGGGAAACTGTAACAGTTCCTCAGATACATAAACTAATTAGAAGCCTTGAAAGTGGCTAAAGCCGAACAGAGGTCATGGATATTTACAACAATGAATTGTTAACTGTTTATGATATGAAGAAACAGAAGGACCAATTCCAATCATTTACAGCATCAAGTGAAAGTGTAAAGTGCCTTTTCAAGCAACAGACACTAAAGCAGCTTAAATTAGCAATAATGGACAAAGTGTTGCACAAGTGGTTTACAGTAATGAGTTCCCAAAGAAAACCTGTGACTGGGTCTATGAGAATTGACAAAGCTATGTCTTCTGATGAAATGATAAAAATTGACAAGTGCACATTCTGAGAGCTGGCTGCAAAATTTTAAAGAACCAGCAGCTAAAGGAAATATCAAAATGGAATACTTCTGTGATTAATTGTGCAGCCCAAGTATAGTAGCATTAACAAAAAATTACATGTAAGAACTTAGGTCAGTATAGGTATTGTCCAATAATCTGGAATATTCAATAATCTGTCCGGTTCTGTGGGTACAGGATTAAAAGAATTCTTCTGCACATACACAGCAGTCCCGTTGAATTACAGACGCCAACACAATGTAACATGAAGGGCCACAGCATGACTACCCCCATGCCAACGTCATCACCCAGCACTGAACTTCTACCACCTTCACGTAATGGCACTTTCATTTCCCCCCCCCCCCCTAAAATTTTATATACTTGAAACTCCCAACCCCAAAAATACATTTTTTTAGAATATCAAACTTCCCTTT
>Ga0136643_10009462_pt1 | contig 14340 bp, 9 predicted proteins | sample TergutLab28metaG_FD_96883 | JGI IMG/M metagenome (GOLD analysis project Ga0136643, IMG submission 96883) | Labiotermes labralis P1 segment gut microbial communities from Petit-Saut dam, French Guiana - Lab288 P1 (version 3) (version 3) | ecosystem: Host-associated > Arthropoda: Insects >... | reverse complement strand
TCCCTAGCGACATAGTTTGTCTCAGGAATAGAAGTTTAAATACCATGCATAGAGGACATGCTACTGATGATGATGATGATGATGATAATAATAATAATAATGATGGACATGATAGAACCCAGAGAGGAAAGTGTGAAATTAAGTTGTGCAGCCTTTCGAAGCGTTTACAAAATATAACAAATTAAAATAAACCGTGACATTTGTTGCTGACCTTGACAGCTTCAGTGAGTATTTTGTTTCCTCGCGAGACTGGAGGAAAGCGATATCATTACCGTCTGCTGGTGTCCATTATGATTCATGTCTCATTTAGTCTAGAGTACACCATTTTGAAATATTGTGCTATCATTACGTTTGTCTTTTAAGAATGTAATATAAGATGGTGGTGTCTTTTGGTTATTTACGCTGATTAATGTATCTTGTTTGTTCGACGTTTCGCAAGAACGTAGTGCATCCATCGTCAGGGCGACAGAATTGGGTTCCGGATGCTGAAGGGATGTGACGTAATTTACCATTAAACATGGCCATTAATGTAGTCATGGCTCATCTTTCTTTTTTCCAAACACGTTTCACAAAGAAGCTGTTTTGTTCATCAAGTGTGTATGCTCCTACTCAGTTCGCGTTCTCAGAAAGAGTTAGTCTCAGTCATGATTATACATGTACTATTATTGACGAGTGGTTATGGGGAATGTAAACCAAGTGAAACAATTCACTGTCAGATAGCAAGTAGTTTTGGGCCAGATGCGGCGCGAGATTCGCTGATTTAGACCCCTTTGGTACAGCCCCTATACCAGCTGGTTTGAGATCTTAATTTATGTAAATGATTTGAATTGGTTCCTTCCATTCCATTTAGCCTGGCTGACTAAGGATGGCGTAGTGGCGAGGAGCACTGTGCTTGAATGATGCATTTGTTTCGGTGTGGTGGTCATAACTAATAGTAGCGAAAGCGCATTTTATTGTGTGCAGAAGAGAGTTAACAGTTGTGTCAGACGGACATCTCCAGGGGCCACGCAGCTTCGATGTCTGCTGATGTTTTCATTATTTGTCATTTACATCTTATGACGTCCCGCGAGACAATAAATGGAACGTGACAAAAAATAGGAACTCGTCCTTAATGACAAATGGAATTCTAACAGGCCACAGCATCTAACTTCGCCTAGTCGGGTGTGTTTGTTTCGCAGTTTTGTGTAGCCGTACATGTAACTCCTTTGCGGCGTCTGCTTATTTTACGACGCCCTTAGTTTCGTAGGGTATAGAGTAGCTGGTACGATAATTCATGAGTGATGAAGTGGAGAGGATTATGGAGGAAGCGGTTATGGTGTAATTGAGGTACTTTCTGGGGGACTGAGGTAAACTACGAAAAACTTACCAGCTGTTGGTGTATGGAAGGGTTATCATAGGTTGTGTTCACGGGTGTAGTTTGTTGAGATGAGATAAAATGAGTGAATGTAACGGTTAAACAGAAAACCAGAGTGTAAGATATTACATTGTTCTGGTACAAGTATGTAGAAACACAGTTAATAAATACTCGGTCACAGTATTCTGCAATTGAGGTCACGTGGGGCCCCTTATAGCTATACAGATTGCGACAGAGTTAAACCAGCCCTGATGATAATGACGCTTCGACTTACATAAATGGTGGAAAAGGGCTCTGCTGCATGAAGTCGGTTCCCTTTTTTCCGTTTTTGGTAAGATGTAATTTGAGCTGATAGTATCAGAAACAAACTGTTGTTATATTAAATACTGCTACATACACTCCGTGTATAAGCTTCTTGTTGGGCACAAGTTAGGTGTTTACTGCATTCCTTTCTTTATTTTTATGACTCGCGTCATCATTTTAGTGAAATTAAGATTCAGATATTTTTATAATGCCGCAACATGGTGTCGTGCAGATTCTTCCAGTTACATTAATGTGTATTGTTTGTCTTTCCATGAGGGATGTTTGGTACTTAGAAAGCTCTCTAGAATCAGAGTGCTTGACTATCACTATGGCTGAAGCCTGCAACACGGACACTACTCAAACCCAGCCGCACCAAATCTCCAGCACACAACGAACCGAGAACAAAACGACCGATGTGGTAATTCAACAGCACAGCCGCAAGCTCCTGATGATGGATATATTAATGTCCGAAACATGTTGAATACATAAGAAGTGAAATAAAATAGCTAGTGACATCAAGTTGGTCTTTTATTCTTCAACAAATTTCTCTCTCCAAATATTCTCTCCGCTCGAGAACTTTTTAAAATTTTCTTGCAATTTCTTTGGAAGCGATTTTCACTGAAGGGCCGACGAACATAAAATTATAGGTTTGTCATTATCATTCAAATGCCTGCTTTTGAAGGAATCATTGACTTACATTCAGGAAACTGAAGACTGTCACAGAAGATCGTTTTAACAATGAATTTTCTCCCGAATATGAGTTACATTCTCATTAGTATGAAACCTGGGTATCGAAATTAGCTCTTGTTTTAATTTTAATAGACGTGTCTTAGAAATAAGAGCTGTTTTTAAGCCTGATTATTTTTTTACGTAACACCACGTTTAACATTAAAAAAGTTCACTTTCTGCCCACAGAGATCATTTATGTGTTGTGTATGCATCTCAGATCAAACGACGATTATTTCCCTATTCAACAGTTACTGACCGGTTTTTGTACCCGAGACGGAGTATGTTTACTGCGCGGTATGAAGCAAATATTTGAATGTAATTCACGTTCAGCAGTCCTTCTGTGGTGCTGATGAACCGGTTGGCCTTGCATCAGTTAATGGAAAACTACCGTTGGTACGGTTATGCAACATAATACCCTTCCCTTGCGCTCTGTTCACTGTGTGACCGATCCGTCATTTGGGTTGCATGTTAAATTAAGTGCTGCAGAAATCTTATCCACATGCAAGGCAAGAAGAACGTTCCTTCACAGCCCCACCAGTTTATTTCGTTTGTACGTGTTTTGCAGGTAAAAGAAAATGGTAAGTTCTTTAGCCGGCTGTTTGCCTGACTGCAGACGGCGTAGATGCAATTTATCGTGGCTAAATGGAACACACCCACGTAGTCAGTCATTCATTCAGTCACTCTGCGCGAGAGTGGAGAGCACCAGGAAACCGCCTGTGCGCCTGGCAGTGAACACCCCACAACGTCGTCATCTCTGATACTGACTGCACACGAACCACAAGCCATTGTCCGTGCAGCTAGGATATAAATATTCATGAAGGTCTCCCATTTCGCGTCTCTTTAACAGCCCTTCCCAAGCTAAGAGCTGAGTAGGAGTCTTGTTTAAGAAAATTGATTAATTTTAGGCCAGCACAGCGCAGCTAGTTTGGTGCCTGAAGGGGTGGTTGAACTGAACTCGAAACGTTAGCCATCTGCTGTGTATCTTCCGCTTGAAATTGCACACCCATTACAATGCGCAAGATGATGTGTTTTGTGTGTATTGTAATCTCTGTCCGCTTTTGTCAGTCTCTGAATGCTTGTCTGACAAAGCCGGTCTCATTGGTCAAGATTATTATTAAAGCTTGAGGCCGGATAACGCGTTATTTCATGCTTCATGACATGTTGGTAACGTACCTGCCTAACTGAGCCACGTTTTATATAACGATATGTGTTTACAGTTGTGAAGCTGTGACATTTGTTCGTGAAAGCAAGGATGGTAGGAAATGTCGATTATGAGAGCTGAAACACTGCCGCTTACCAAGGGAACATGCGGTGCCGATCGTCTATGCTTGGTTGAAAAATACGCATGCTTCTATCACTTCGGTAATATTTTAGAGATTTAACATAAAGAGTTAAATGTTGCCAACATCCAAACCCGCCCAGTGACTTTTACCTTTTAGATTAATTATCCCGTTATCCAACCCTCTCAACCTGCTTCTTTCCTTCGGACATTACGATTACAAACTACACATGCATATACAGTCTAATTCCTGCTGAGTGGCCCACCCGTCTCATACACATTTGTTTAATATAGCTAAAGTATTTGGTGAGTGGCCGCGCGGTCTTAGGCATGGGTGTGGGGCCGCTTGTTTGCTGGGATTGTGGGGTTGAATCCCGCCAGTGGCATGGATGTCTGTCCCTTGTGTGTGTTGTGTGATGTCAGGTAGAGGTCTCTGCGTCGGGCTGATCACTCATCCAGAGGAGTCCCACTGAGTGTGGTGTGTCTAACTGAGGGTGATCACGAATCCTTGATAATGAGGAGTCCTTGGCCCGCTAGGGCTCTTGCGCCATGGTAAAAAAAGTGTTGGTGAAGAGTACAAACTATGAAGCTCCTAATTATGCAGTTTCTTTCGTCCTGTTAGTTTATCTATCTTAGATCCAAATATTTTTCCTAGCACTTTTAAATCAGTTCATACTTAAGGGCGAGAAACAGAAATTCAGTAAGAAAGACAAATGATTGGCCAAGAAAGTTGGCTATAGTAGTAGAACTTCGGAGTGTACTTGTTTCGAATCTCGAGAGAAACACGGAATACCATGTCAGGTTTCTTGTGGTACTCCACGACGGCTTCCTTCCACACATTTCCCAAATCATTCGCTGTTAATCACTTTCGATACTGTATATCCGTAAATTTTCCGTGAATTGAAAATAGACAATAGACCGATAACGTTTGGAATGCCGAAAAAGAGTGGTTGAAACTTGGTATCAGTGATTGTTAAGAGCATTTTATCATCGGCAAAACCAAGTGGCCGCATGTGTAAACTAGTATGTGTAACGTCAAACACAGCAGTTACCAAACTGGGTAAATATTTCGTGTAATTTAATAAAATTGCTTCATGTTGTAATTAATACAAACACCCATGGTGAATACACAGATAAACTGAATGCACCTGCACGTGACACACGTCAAAGTGGATACAAGCATGATGTTAAACAGCGGTTGCTAATGGAAGAACTCTTTGTGGAAGTACATAATGATCACCGATATTTTGGTGTTTTCTAAAGTTGGTGAAACCTAACAGCATACGAGACATGTGGAAATGCTGGTCGATTGGAATTCAAACTTGTAATTGGAACAAATAAATTTTCCGTTTATTGTGGTATAAATCATGCATTTAGTTGGGGAAATCCACCAGAACTCAAAAAGGAAAGTTGTTGGGCTCGTGGCTGTTTCACGCCTGTATGTCGTTGGCAAGTTATGCCTCCGCAGGTTATGAGTTGATTCTGATGAATATACAAGTACTTTCTTAACTATGTAATATCAAAATTTTTATTCAGATATTTTGTGAAAATGATTTGTTTTGGGTAGTTTATATGTTTCAAAATAAGTAAATTCATTTCATTCAAACATTTCTGCTATAAGCGAGGTAAATACTTTACATTGGTCCAAACCTAAATTTTCTCCACCCTGCGTTTGGGGTTTTTTTTTTCGAAAAAGTAGCAACATTTAAGGGATTGCCCTGCATTTAGTCTGTACTCCATTAGGAAACAGTCTACTGCATTCCGTTTTTATGTATCATCACACTCATATATGTATATTTATGGTGTAATGGAACTTCTGGTGCAAGAGACTTCTCTTTCCTGCTCGTTTTACTGGTCACCAGGCTCATAACGTTTCATAAACGGTTAAGTGAGGAATGATGTTCCTTCAGTAATTAAATTTTATGATATGCGTGCGGATAACTTAGACCATTGCTTAGCACGAAAGCTTTTACTGAGTTTGCTTTTGTGATATCAGTCTGTGTTAAATAATTTGGCGAAAGATGACGCGCAATGTGACGCCATGTCGGGCCAGCCGAATTCTTCGGAAACATTACGGATTATAAGAGCCCTAGTTAGGTTTTGTACATATGTCTAACATAGGCTTGGTTTGGACAGCTTGTTTAGTTGATTTTTCGGGCATTTTTCTCGCTTTGATCACCTGATTTACCCATTTCCAATTGTAGATGTGATACGATAAATTTGTTGAATCAAGCAATGTTGAAAAATTATTCAAAGAGTGGCCAATTTAAGTGGTAATGCAGACAATTTTTGTTAAGAACCTGGCAGATTTGTAGCTGAATAATTCAGTAGCCTAGTCTATTTCTGTTATTTTGTTGTTGATTCTGAACTGCGCGAAAGGGGAAGGCAAACAAGGGGAAGTGGAAAGTTTTACGGGGCAAAACAGCGAGCTCAGTTAACCCTGGGGCTTACTTACTGCCAGGTTTTATTATTATTGTAACACATGACCTTTAGTTCCGCGCGGCTAGATTCCGGACTGGTTTATACCTCTCTTACCTTGACTGTAAAAAAAAAGTGTATTGTGATTTTCCTTCATACTGGTGACACACAAACACCGTAAGTTCTTACACTCGCGAGTAGTCTCCTGCGCAAGGAAATCCTAGTGGCCCCGGTGAAATAATTTGACTGTATCTCAGCTTACAGTTGTCCTTGGTTACTCCAAGGCAACATTTTTAAACGGACGAGGCCATATGTTACAATTGCTCCACATATCTTCGTCAAGTGTAGTTCTCAGGAAGCAAGATGGGTTGAAAACGAACGTCTGCTTTCGGTTTATTTCACCGCATTGGAGTTTCGCTCTCATTCCTCCGCCCAGAATGGGTTCTTGACCACTGTATCATGAGTAATGTTACACTATCTACTATTTATAGTATTCTGAATGCGGATGAGACGCAACAACCCACTGAAATGGTTCGCCATAAGGAGAGGTACAAGCATGTTCACTCTTCTCGTGGGTTTAAGTTTCCGCCCCTAAGTATATGTGATGTTCCTCTTCTGGGAAATTACGTAGGGCGTATAGTGGTAATTCTTTACCGAATTTTCGGGATAACCTATCGGTCTCACTTTTAATCTTGACCACTTAAAATGGGACAGATAGGTTTACGTGAACGTCTGTTAAGAATTACCACTATACGTTACGTAATTTCCCAGAAGACCGCAGATCTTATATACTTTGCGGCAGAAGCCTGAAACCACGCCTAGTGTAACTTTTTGGATTCTTGGCACTTGGAGATGGAACCTTTAATTTTTCCCGAAACGTCGGTAACACATGACCGCTATACGCTGCGTTATTTCCCAGAAGGGCACAGATTTCATCTACTTCGCGGCGGAAGCCTGGAATCACTCAAAATACACTATTTTGGATTCCTGCCCCTTGAAGATGGAAACGATATGTTGTCCCGAGACGTCAGTAATGAATTACCATTATATGCTGCGAAATTATCCAGAAGAGCGCAGATCCCATATTTCATCTTGTTTACATAAATATTGTCAGTGTTTTGCTTAAACCGTCCAGCAACAGAAAGTGACTGTCGACTCTCCCATTCATCGCAAATATTGGGACCGCTGCCAGGAGCAATAAAGTGAGACAAGCTTCGAGAGAGATTCTACAGATTTATATGCGGCAGTCTGTAACGGACTCTAGGAAAACTGAAAACTGTGAATGTGGAAGGTTGGTGGAGATAAATATTTAATATACAAATTATATATGTATTGGAGTCAACGTGTTTTAGCCTATCTTGTGGAAGCAACTGGCGTCAGAAGCACTTGACCTAGTTATAGTGTATTTGGGGTTTCGGAAGGATTACGTGTGAATACCTGTCGTATTATTAATTTGGCCCTGAAGGTAGACTTGCGAAAGGCAGAGTAGTAAGTTTTAAGTTCCCCATAAAAATACATAATAATTTTTTAAAAATATAGGCTTATCGTACTCTAAATGTTAAGAGTCTGCGTTTTGTGTTGTTTGTAATGTTTCGACGTAAAAGACTTGTTCAATCGCCATGTTGGTACTGCTTGTCTACCGTCGACACCAAGATTGGGTGAACTCTAGTGACATGATATTCACACTTCCGTTCAATTCGGCCAGTATTTCAGACATTAGCTGCGTAACTGGAACAGGTGAAAACGGAATATCGGAAACAAGTGAAAATTTTTAATCTTTTTGTAGCGAACGCAGACATTGCTCTTGCAACAAAACATTTTCAATTTCACATAATCATGAATAAGAGCTATCGGCAGCGACTCATTGTCATAACCATAAAATTTTATTTGCTCCTATTACACTAATCTTGTCGATACAAGAATCGGTTACCAATTCTCTGTCAAATTTTCCAGATTCCATGTCACCTATGGACCAGCTTGTTGTATTGCATTTGGGGTTTCGGAAGGATTACGTGTGAATACCTGTCGTATTATTAATTTGGCCCTGAAGGTATACTTGCGAAAGGCAGAGGAGTAAGTTTTAAGTTCCCCATAAAAATACATAATATATAATATACACCTACCACAGCAGATCGCAACATCCGGGTGCTCTGAATGGTTGATCATCCTGCTCTTAGCAACTGACCAACTTAATGCACAAATTCTTGTTTTATAATAAGTTTATTATATTCCTCTACATGTTTCGAGCACTGTTGTGCTCATCATCAGGAGGTCAAATTATATTATATAGTATCTGGTATCGTCACACTCTGTAGGTGGCCGTCCGGTGCGTTAACCTGTGCACCGGACGGCCACCTACAGAGTGTGACGATACTAAATGCTGTATAATACGATTTGACCTCCTGATGATGAGCACAACAGTGCTCGAAACATGTAGATGAATATAATAAACTTATTATAAAACAAGAACTTTTGCCTTAAGTTGGTCATTTGCTAAGATTATACTGAGATGCACCGGCAGCAAAACATCAAAATTTGTTATCATTCTGGGTCGAATACTCGAATCGCACAAGGTGGTGCCGGCTTTCTTTTCTTTTAGTTTTATTCCTTCCTCCTTTTCTTCAACCTGTTCAGATAAGGGATTTGCACTCGATCGATTCCACGACCAAGGAGTTTCCTCAGTGGTTTATTTTACGACGCACTCAGAATCTCAGGGTACATAGAATTGAATTGTACCGTGAATGATGAGTTTGGAAAGGATTTGGAAGGAAGCGTCCTACGAATAATCGAGGTCGAAATCCCGGCATGGGCTCAGATCGATTGAGTAAAACCTTCAAGAATATCAGGTTATCCATTCTGTCCTGGCTGATGTTGGAATCCGGCATTACCCCATTGCAAGCTAATATCTGTACTGCTACAGTCACTTGCCAAGGAATTCTGCTATTTGTCTGAAGTGGTGACTCTGCAGAATTAATGCTGATTGTAAACAAGCCAGATGACCTAAACGTTGAAGACTGATAGCAATTCGTCTCATTTCTGGCAGTAATTATCCAACAAGATGCAGCAATATTCAGTTTACAGTGATACCTCGGCTAACGAGTGACCCTGCTAACGAAATTTTCGGCTAACGAAGATTTTTTTCGCTGTTTTTTGGACTCGGCTAACGAATGTTTTAGTGGATGCGTGCTAACATAAAGCAGCAAACATGAACGGTCGGGCCATTCCGGGAGCTTATCTTTTCCGTCTGTATGTGTGTTTCGGCCAACGAAGATTTCGGCTAACGAATGTGATTCCGGAACGAATTATCTTCGTTAGCCGAGGTATCACTGTGTGTATATCTGTAAACTGCTCTACATGTTTCGGGTGGTATCTCCACCCATCATCAGGGGCTCATATCACTGTATCTACAGTATCTGGCATTAATGAGACCGTTATTTCTACCTGGATGGGAACCAGTTCCCATCCAGTCACGTTCACGACAGGTAGCAGTAACGGTCTCATTAATGCCAGATACTGTAGATACAGTGATATGAGCTCCTGATGATGGGTGGAGATACCTTCCGAAACATGTAGAGCAGTTTACAGATATAAATAAACTGTATATTATTTCATCTTGTTGGACAACTAATGCCACATATTACACAATGCACGGACCTTTGAGCGTAAAATTCTTCTCATTTCAATTCAGTTCTTTTTTGTTATTTGATTTTTCTAACTCAACACAGGATGCTCACATGCAACACTGTCAGGAATGAACCCATATTTGGGTTTCGACGCGGTTGCTGTATGGTCTAGTAAAGTCTGCAGAGCTTAGCTCACAGTCTGCGTGGCGCTCGACGTAACACCTATTATAGTGTTTTAATATTTGTGCCGTGGACATTCTAGCGTTTCAACTGAAAGTTTAATGCATGTGTCAGTGTGTGAGTGTGTGAGTGTGTCAGTGTGAGTGTGTTTTTACCCACTTACAATGCAACGGACCATTCTGAGGGCGTCACATTAGCTGCCAATTGGACTGCCTGTTGTGGCACACACGAAGTGCCGAAATACTTGGGAGACTTACTAACGTCTGAAGTGTATACATTTTGGTGCATGTAAAGTTGGTTTTATAAATTAATTTCATTTCTTGTTTCTTTACTTGCTGAGTCGACAGCCCATCGACCAGTTTCAAAATGAGTGCTGATGGACATCAAACATACTTACTCGTTTATACAGCAAAGAGTAAACAAGAGAAACAAAACACAGGAATAGAACACAAGAGAAAATAATACAACGCAGTTTAGATAATAAAAGATTAGAGTTAAAGGCAGAAAATTGTGCGTTGTTAACATAGAAAACAATTGTATCCCTGATAGGGCAATTTAATGCATAAAAAAGACAAAATACAGCTGGTAGAGCAGAAGAACTTTAAAATTAATAATTTGACATGCGACTTCTCTTTGTTTTATGTAGTAAATAAATGCATAAAGTTTGATAATAGTTTTAACACGACTAGATTTTATTTTTGCTTATTTGAACAAAATAGAATTTAGTTGTGTTTAGACTATTATCAAATTTATGTATTGATTTATGAATAATTTGTTTCTTACATGTATGAATATTTGTACATGCAAAACCTTCAGATAATGCGCATTTAACAAGAAGACAATTTTTGCGTGGAGAGGCGACACCGAACATGGATCAGATTTCGAGGTAAAAAAAAATTGAAAAATGTAGACGTTAATCATTGTACTGCATTGAGGTGATGCCATGTGTCGCTTAAGATATGCAGCTTTAGGTCATAACAATAGTAAAACAATAAAAATAATACATTTCTTAGAATAAAAAGTGTTTTCTCGTGTAACAGCCTTCATGAATATATTAATGTAGATGCAACACATTTTCGTGGAGGAAGGAGCCTGTGTATTAACGTGATCGTAATGGAACGGGTGGCTGTACGAATTTTAACTGCCTGAAACTTTATGCTGTTATTGATGCGTACAGCCAACACGGAAAAATAAAATTTTAAACTGAGGAAGGTAGACAGGGAGGCCACCCTTTCTTCTGAGCTCAGCTGCTTTCAAACTTGAAGGCGTTGAGATTTTCCTGATGTGCCTATCCTCAAAAACTCCAGCAGACCTCGGAAGGAATTACAATGTAACCAGTTTTGATGCTTCGAAATACGCACCGGCAAGCAGACGTACGACGGCTTAGGTTTGTGTGACCTCTCCTTACATCTGAAGAAATATTTTAGGAAATTAAACTAAAAGTCTGATTTGTTTAACGTAAGTCGTTTTGCTTGAGTTGATGTCTTGAAACTAAGCAAGTTACTAGCGATCAATAGTGATTTCAGCAAGAATAAACAATGACTGATGACAATGATGACGACCATACCGTGAGGAACGCTAAGCGTGGAGACAAAGGAATGACAAGAGTGGAACATCCGTTGGTACGTGAGAAAACGGTGGTGGTTTAGACGTGTGCTTCGGCTTGAAGTGCGATGACAAGGCGGTGTGATGTGATGACGGATGGTCATATTGATCCTGCTGACATGAGAATTGAAAGCTGAAACGACAATGTAGACAATAGCAGGTTTCGTAGTGTAGGAGGATACAGCGAAAGAAAGATCACGTACATCCTGTCCAGCGGGAAATCCGTCCTTCAACACATGAGCGAGCATAGAATCGATCTAGAAACTCCATCACTTCAACCAAAGGGATTCCAGAAAAGAATTTTCGTTTCTGCCTTGAACAGAATAATATATTTCCAGTATGTGCAAGATCTGTGGTTGAGGGTGTTATTTATCGGGTGTTGTGAGTTGCAGACAGTTTAACAAATGAGTACCCAAATGGTTACCCATATTGTAACGTGTACCATCTGACTGCCATACAGAACTTGTTAGCCATTTCTGGTTGAAGGACGGATACAAGAACAATGTTAGTCTGAGGCCTGGTACTTTATCTGTTGCACACTATGCAGCAGAATTCAATTGTTTACTACATTATTTTTGAGTGTGTTTAAATTATTATTTTATTGTGTTATTAAGGACGGCGTAAGTTGTTGAAATTATGTAGCGTCGGTGGTGAAGGAAGGAATGAAATAATGAATGGGTGATTGAATATGGAGCGTTGTGTTTTGATGCCCACAGGATTGAAACCAGAAGAACCCGTTGCAAAATCTGTTACTGTATTACTTTTTCCACCACAAGTACCACATGGATTGGTCTGAAAGCGAATCGAGGCCACAGAGATAAGAGACCGGAGCCTAACCGCCTGAGTCGGTGACAGGGTCGTACTGGCTTGTATATTTGCAGTACAAAAAGTAACGTAATTATGTAGAATAAAATCATACTACGTCGTCATCAATATTTACACACTCCTTTGTAATCTGTTTATTATTAACATTTTACATTTTAATATGCAGTTCGTTAGACAGCCGTAAATGGTGGGTCCCTTAAAACTGTGGTCAATAAACAGCCTCAGCTTTCCGGAAACTCTTCTTAAAAAGTTTTATTTCGAAAATCTTAAGAAACGAATTTAATGCGGATAGTTAATGTGAAATAGGAGAGATCGTAAAAATAGATTGCTGTATGGGGACTGGATCCATGTGGTTCAGAATGGAACCCAACTATAGAATTTTGTGAAACACGGTACTAAAAACTTCGAGTGGCATAAAAAGCGGGGAATGTCTTTCACATCTGAGCGACTCTTAGCTACTCAATAACGATTCTACTCCATTGAGCTGGTTATGGTGAAAACGTGTGATTACTTCGTAATTATTAGAAGCGGATTGTACATTTGCAGTAGCTCGCAAGGTACAGTGGTCACGCTTCTTTTTATTTGTCTAAATATTTCATATGTTTCGAATTAAATCATGTGTTTAATGACATATATCCGAAAAAGGTGCATGGTTAGTAATTTTAACCTGATAATTCAGACTCTAATTTGCAGTTTGCGTACTGTGTAATTAGTAATTATTATAATTGTGGATGGGGCGAGGGATGTGGGAGGAAGGGGGTTACACGTCATCGTCATATGATACGGATATTAACAGTCATGTCCATGGGTAGTTTAGTTAGGTCTTGTAATTAGATCTGTTACGTGGCAACTGAACACCATCGATGTGGTTGCAAGGGTGCCCTGTAACACAGTTATAACGGTGATTATATTTTTTGTTATAAAATTTGCATGGACAGGACAGGAAGTTAACATGGGCCGGAGTTTGAAGGCCGTCTGTTTCTCGTAGTGTTTAACCGCATCTGCGTCTTTATACCGTGGCTGTAACAGGCCTTTGTTGCAAACGCAATTTGGTACGGACAGTAATACATTGCAGCGAAGTGCACGCTGCAATTCTTACTCAGTCGCAGCAGTGAACCGCCTGGGCGATGTTTGGATGTCCACATCTGGATTTCTGACTGAATTAGGATTGTCTTCGCCAGACCAATTCTGTTAGCTGTATAGCCTCCTACACGACTTGTACTAGGCTTTCCTTCCTCCGCTGGTCAAGCGGCCGGAGGTTCAATCTCACCACTCACTGGCATCTGGTACAGAAGGTGAAAATATTTTTGTTAGTACGCATACTGACATTCCCCGAATTGACAAAATTTTAAGTCACGCAATTTCAGACTTACATAGTCTTAAACAATAAAAAAGTTTAAATGTGCGCCGAAGTTTTCCTTGCTGGGATGAAAGCTTAATGGAGACGAAAGTGAGGAAGAATATTGCAGAGCGATAACACGGACGGCGGTGCGGTCATGATGAGGCCGACCAGGTTTCTGGTTGTTGCAGTTTGGATTGCAAATGGACTCTCTTGCATATATATTTGTATATATATAGCGAGACAGAAAATTGTACGTTTGTATACTCTGTTGAGACTCAGCAAATTTCGACTTGAACCGGATCTGCTGCTGGAACGTAACGACTGCGTTCAGAAGGTGAATGCCTGTGCATCTTCATGGCGCAACGCTCATTTAAGTAACTTTACGTTATCTTCAATCGCAGTGACTCCTCTTCACCAACGGGGTGTTCTGTTTTGACTGTTCACTGTTGGTTTGCCTGTACTAGTTCAATGCGTATCCCTCCCTAACACGTGGTTACATCTACTGTAAACCTTACCTTGTAATATTCTTCAATAAACCTTTGAATGTCGTGCTTTTGTTGTGGAATGAAGAACATGCAGCAGAAAAAGTGTGATATATATATATATATATACCAACTTTCCATTCCCCGCCAGTTATTTGTCATGACAGAAATTTCTCCCAGGATTTCAGTTCTCTCCTATC
>Ga0136643_10009461_pt1 | contig 14340 bp, 6 predicted proteins | sample TergutLab28metaG_FD_96883 | JGI IMG/M metagenome (GOLD analysis project Ga0136643, IMG submission 96883) | Labiotermes labralis P1 segment gut microbial communities from Petit-Saut dam, French Guiana - Lab288 P1 (version 3) (version 3) | ecosystem: Host-associated > Arthropoda: Insects >... | reverse complement strand
TTAGATTAGATGGTAGATTTGTTTGTAGGAGAGTGGTGTTGATGTGTCGGTTGATGTGGGGGGGTGGGGGGGGGGGGGGGGGGACAGTTTCCCCAGGCGTAAAGGGGCAGGGCCATGATGCTGACCACGCACCTGCAAGTAGTTCCGAGTTTAGGAATCAATGGAGTTACACATCTTCACCCCCCCCCCCTACATGCCTTCACGACGTACAAAGGCACATCTTTGCCAGTCCACCTGTGACACCAAATCGTAATTATGATGTTTCAAGGTCATCACATGTAATTAACCAACAAAACAACTGTCTGTATTTATTAAGCACCAAGAACAGCACGTACGCGACCAATCGAACATTCAATATGATCACATCATGAAACCAGCTGACAAAACAGTATCATTTGCGATACGCGTGAAAGACACTCCTGTCGCATTTCGTGTTTATCTTAACCCTGTCACGGACATACTAACTCCAAGGAGTAGGGTCCTTCTTGAGAGGCCAACAGTTCCTCAGCTAGTGCAGAAATTGGCCGCGTTTCATGAAAGCAAAGCTTTCATTGCCACCTTCATAACAGCCCACAACCTGTCCCTATCCTTAGCCAGATCAATCCAGTCCATGCCCCCATACTATTTCTTAAACATCCATTTTAATGTCATCCTCTCATCTACGCCTAGACCTTCCAAGTTATCTCTTTCCCTCAGGTTTCCCCATCAAAATCCTGTATGTACCTCTTCTCCTGTCCCCCACACTTGCTGCATGCCCCGCCCATCCCATTCTTCTCGATTTGACCGCCCAAATAGTATTTGGTGAGGAGCAGAGAACATTATGCTCCTCGTTACGTAGTTTTCTCCAATCCCCTGTTATCTTGCCCCATTTAGGCCCAAATATTCTCCTCAGCAACCTATTCTCGAACAGTCTCAGCCTGTGCTCCTCCCTCAATGTGAGCGACCAAGTTCCACGCCCGTATAAAACAACAGACAAAGTCACCGTTCTTTATATTGTAATTTTCATACTTTTTGACAGCAAACTGGAAGACAAAGAAGTCAGTATCGAATGGTAGCAGGCATCACGGAAATACCAGTATAGTAAATTTAAAACACTCTCATCCCACGCTGTTTCCGTATTACTGTATACACTAATATCACTCCACTCGGCATCCACGGAGCAATAATCTTAATGAGAAGCTATGTTTCAGGTCCGAAACCGCAGGAAATGGTGTAAGCCTACAGCTGGATTTATAATTCCAAGATGGATACTACTCCGCCTCGAGATAACATTTCGCTGGTATAGAAGTTTGGCTTTATGCAATTTAATAAACTGCTGGGTGGTAAATAACAGACGGAGGTAGGAGATTAGCGTTAGTGTGAAGGTCGGCAATTCCGGTTCGAGTTTTCGTTTTTTGCGTACGTTGTATTCAGACAGACGAGCAATGAAATTATGCAACTGTATCACTCACCTACATGCTTCAAACGTAATTTCTGCTACACTGGCTTAGTAAGCAAGTAGCCTACATATGTTTCGTTGCAGTCAGATGTAGTCCATTAATATTGTGATTTATAAATTCCATGCTCTAAGGTGACTGTAAACGTAAAGAAGTCCCGTTACAGGCCTGGAGTGGCCCAGAGGGTTCCAGGAAGTTAAGGCTCCCAGTTTACATGACAACGGCACAGGATGATGGTAAGGTTGTCAGCCCTACGCACCGGCCGCCTTTACCCCCAGGAAATGCTCCTGGTACTCATTTCAGTTAGAGGCTCAGTCGACCCCAGGGCCAGAGTGCGATCGGAAGGATTATGTCATTGAAAAATTCCAATGACACCAGCTGGAATTGAACCAGCGACCTTCCGATTTGTAGCACAGCACTTTAACCACTGTGCCACCGCGGTCCCCTGTAAGGGGACTGCAGACAAACGATTTCATGTGCAAAAAAATGAACGCTTTACGGCAACTTTTTCTTGAAGTATAAAACTTACTTGCACCAAATATGAATTAGTCTCTTAGCCCTCTTCCAAATCCAGCACTGTAATACCCGCACAATTTCCATAACTCGTGAGATGCAACCACGCACTGCAGTAGAGATCCAGCACTTTAATACCTGTACAATTCCCATAACTCGTCAGATGCAACCACGCACAGCAGTATAGATCCAGCACTGTAATACCTGCACAATGTCCATAACTATCCATACACAACCACACGCTACATTACAGACCGACGGAAAAAGAAGCTATTAAGGTACGTTCTTAAAGTAAGATGCGATGCTTTCACGGCAGGTATTTGAACAGATAATGTCTGCGCGTTTTCTGTAAACATAACTTTTTGTCCAGTCACATTCGAACACGAAACTCTTACACTAGAATGTAAATAATCACGGGTGGGAAAACCTGTTTCCTTTTAACTTCTAGCCTCCCCAATGCAGTATATGTAACTTCCGAAACACAGATTTCAATAGACGTAAAGGTAAAGCTCACCCTAGAACGGGCCACGAAGGCCCAGAGGGGGAGTAGAGGTATAGCTGTACTTTTTCTTTAAGCTCAGCGTTAGATGGGGGGCGAGTGGTCAGTGCCACGCCCCGGCCGCTTTACCCCCAGGAAAGAAGCCCCGTATCCATTGTACAGGAAGCTGGGTATGTCCCGTAGGTAGGCTGGACGGGTGCGGAAAATCTTGCCCACACCGGGAGTCGATCCTCGGACCGTCCAGGACGTAGCGAGTCGCTACTACATCGACTGCGCTAAGCCGGCCCACATGCAATTCAATGGCACAGGTTAAACAGGTATTTGTGCGAACACAGTGAAAAAGAAATTGTGCCTATATAAAAGCTCGTGACTACCAGAGAGTAATGATGTCCGATAGAAAGTCTTTAACGTCGTTTAGTCGCTGGATTTAGTCACACTTTTCCCATGTCATTAACATTAATCTACGTTCTTCTTCAAAACAGCGGACATGCTGGTAACGTCGTTATATCAACATTGCTCATCAATTACGGACAAATATAAGGTAAATGCAATGACTGGCATTACCTATGACGTCACCGTATGCTTACATCAGTTCCTGTTTCGGGCTCAGAACATTTTAAGCGCTTGATGTTTGTCACAGAAGGTACAACGTCGAACCGAGTGCTCGTACCGTCCAAGATACACACAGTCACACTTCGAGATTGCGGGTTGGAATCCCGAAAGGACAATGGATTTTGTTCGGTGCAGGTACTACAGTTGCGTTACACTGGCCTACTTAGCCGCCCATGGCGCCCTACTGCCTCTCATCGAAAGTATGTCTGTGTTACTGCACAAATGTGCATTATTACAGGCTCCATCAGAACAGGGTCACAGCCTTTGCTCCTCTAGAACGTTACGCAGCGTTAGTTGGTAGTTACCGAAACGCCGGAAAATACCAACTAATGCAGTGTAACATCCAAAAAAGAGCGAAGACCTCAGCCACACCGCGAAGGAAGTCTGTAATCCCGCAAATAATGCCCTAGAGCCAACTGATTTCTTATTGCCTTTAGTCAGAGGGAAGCAATAATCGGAATAACTAATAATAAATCCAAAGTACAGCCACTGATACCATCGGGCATAATTCTGAGCCACTTCAGTCCACCAAACGGTCACTATGCAGCTTGCAAACTGTATAAAAGTAAATAAGACAAAAATAAGACAAAAAATTGCCAGAAGCGAAAGGGGGATGCGATTCAACCACTGGTAAGAGGAATCAAGAGTGTAGCCAGTACGTATGATATTCAGGACGAAGTGACACCATGTACGGCCGTAACACCAAAGGATTAAGCTGCAGGATTACTGCTACTGGAGCATCGCACCAAGTTTCCTTGAGGCAGTTAAGATTCTCTGCGAAAGTATCAATGAAATGTTTCCGGTGGCCTCCGACAAACCGCTCCGTCAGTCCGCAGTACATTAAAAGGCACCATCAGTCTTCAGGACTGTTAAAAGGGGAGGAGACCTCTGTTAAAGCTGGAGGGACTGTTTATTGTGTCCTCCTGAACTGCGGGGTAGAAGGCACTGAAATCGTGACAAGTAACTTCCGAATCAGGAACAAACGCACTACAACGACAATTGTATACCTATTACCAATAAACGGCCGATCCCAGTGGTCGCACAGTCTAAGACGTGGTTTTTCGGCCGCTCGCTTACTGGGATAGCGGGTTCGAATCCCGCCGAGAGCATGGATGGATGTCTGTCTCTAATGAGTGCTGTGAGTTGTCAGGTACAGAGGTCTCTGCGCCGGGCTGATCACTCCCGAAGGAGTTCGACCGGGTGTGAGTGTGATCGTGAAGCCTCGATAATGAGAAGACTGGCCCACTACAGTCTTTTGCGCCATGGGGGGGAAAACTACCAATAAACGTGTCGGAACACTCGCATGGGCAAAAGTGAACTAATATCAAAATGCTGTTACTCACAACGTGCCTCTTCTCTGTGAAAAGCGCAGCACATTGTATCAGACAGCAGGTGTGGGTGTCGACTTTCTCTGCTACTTCTGTTCGAAACATTCTTCCCTCCGACGAACACATGGCGACTTAAGCTGAGAATGCACACACAAATGCCTGCATTGTAGGTTTCCATGTAAATAGTCCCGTTATTTTTATCCGATTTTCACGAAAAATTGAAATCGGATGTTTTTTTTTTTTACAGAAGGCATCACGAAGTGCTAGAATGAACATATAATGAAAACAATTATATACGTCAGCACTACTTGTCTACTAAAACGTAGGCTACATGTTTCGACCCAACATTAGGTCATCCCCAGGCCTACGGCAGACTAAGTCATTGGTGTTGTGGGTATATTGGGATCCCAGTATGTTTTACAGTCGTAAGAATACATAGTATCTGGTAAGTATCTATTTTATGCCGGATAAAATGCGTAACATGTACTTGTCTGGTTAAAATATTTAAAACATGAGTAGGTATTTGCAATTAGAATAGTTCATATTATCATTAAAGTATTCTATGGGAAAATAAGGTACTGATATACTGTCGTTCGCTGAAGTAAGTTTTGTGTAGTTACAGCTTCACAGGATTTATCATAATACCCTTATAAGATCCAGTTTAATGGAAATCCTTTCAGCGCATCCAATTCCATTTACGTGACATCAAAACAAGAGCTCCGGGAGGTGCAAACGCGCCGAAAGGTTCATAAAATTATATAACCTCATAAGGCACAGCCCATCTCCAGAACGGTATAACTCCTCAGCTAGACAATACATTCCACGCCTTTCATGGAACCCGAAGGGCCATTACTGTGCTCACATGAGGCCACCACTGCAACCTCTCCTCAGCCAGATGAATTCAGTGCACATCAGCTATTCATACCCTACTTCGTTAACAACCAGTTTCATACCGCTTAAAAGTCGTCACTTCCCTTAAGTTGGCCACAGTGGAGTTGTTAAATATTAATCGCTCCTCCTCCTGCTACATGCCCCGCTAATCTCACCATCCTTGATATGAACACTGTACTTCCACTCTATTTAATATAAATAAATATTCATCGCCGCTCTCTGTTCTGAAATTCCTCGGTCTATGTTCTTCCCACAGGATAGAAGCCAAAGTTTAGCGCTCATACAAAGCAACAAGTAAAATTCTAGTGCCCCGTGTATAGGTTAATTCTTACGTTCCTAAAAAGAAACAAGACGGACAATGTACGTATGAATGTAACACTGAGGCGCGTTCTTGCAACCATTTTTGCAGTGGAAAAGCAATACGTATTACATATTCTGAGTGTGTGTTTGTAGCCTCAGTTATCCAGCTTGCAATGCGCATGCGCCATATTGTCATCTGTGGCCTGCCCGGCTGTACAATATTTTGCCACATTATCTCACAAACGGCAAAATTTTCAGGGGGGAAAAAAAGTTATAGAACACAAAATGCGTGTTTTGATTTCCTCTACAACTTTTGTCTGAAACACTTCTCGTTCTAAGAATTCATGTACAGTAGCCGTTACTTTTATCCGATTTTAATGAAACTTGAATTTTCTCGACAGTTATTTTTTCGAAAAATACTCAAATATCCCTGCAGCGACAGCCGAGCTGTTCCACGCGGACAGACGGACGGACGGACGGGCAGAAGGAAGGACAGACAGACATGACGACGCTAATAGTCGCCTTTCGCCATTTTGCGAATGCGCCTAAGAAATTTTTTTTTGTGGCGCTGCGGCCCAACGCGGGCCATGGCCCCCTCATTCTTGAGGTTACTAGATCACCCACAACGACGCATCACAGTCGGTAGGACTCCTCTGGACGAGTGATCAACTCGTCGCAGAGACCTCTACCTTACAACACACAACACTCACAACAGACAAACATCCATGCCCCGCGGTGGGATTCGAACCCACGATCTCAGCAGGCGAGCGGCTGCAGACCTACGCCTTAAAGACCGCGCGGCCACTGGGACCGGCAAGAAATGTATTACATGTTGGTAAATATATTTATAAAAAATATAGAAAGGACACAATGTCGACCTCTTCCACATATTATATGTTTCACACTTCATTGGAGTTAAGTTTAGCTACTGGGCAGGGGAGGGGTTGTTAATGGCGAATGCAACGACAGTTCCTTTCCGTCCGCAAACAGACACCACCGTCTCGCTTAGCTTGTCTTAGCCACACTTTACAAAACACATTTAATCTCGCAGTTAATCAATTCACAAGCTTTCTCCAGCTCTACGACCATCAGCAAGTATCCTGCCTGAAAAGCGTGCCTCCCGTACTCACTGTCTGCAGAAATTCATTGCCCACCATCAGCAGCAGTGGGACAAAAAATTCTATTAAAAAAAACTGCTTATGGTTTTTGCTGCGCAATTTCTGAAACTAAAACTCCAGCTGTTAGTTTGCTCATGACCTGCAAATTATTGACTCAAGTCTCAACCTTCCGACAGAACAGATATTTATTTAATAATGAATTACTGCTCGTGTGTCACAAAACCTTGGTTATTTGCATCACAAGGTTAAAGAAGGCAACGGATTTCATACGAATACACGCACCAACATTTACACAAAAGCTCGAATTTCTCACGATAAAATATTCTGTTATTAGGTGCAAAGTGGCAAAAGCTTCGGCAGTGGGGCTCACTTTCTCTTCTTTCCACTGTCGGAAGGCTCCACTTAATACACTGTTTGACAGACTGGGCAAGTTCGCGAAATGAAATCTAACGATAGAGCTCAGTCGGTACAGCAACTAGGCTACGGGATGGACGTCAGAGGAACCATGGTTCGATTGCCGGCTGAGGCCAGAGATTCCTCTCTTCTCCAAACCGTCTAGACTGGTTTCGGGGCCCACCCAGCCTCCTATTCAATATGTACGGGAGCTCTTTCTCTTTGGATAAAGCGGCCAGGTCATGAAGCTGACCATTCATCACCCAGTGCCGAGGTTAATAATGAATGGAGCTAAACCTCCGCTCTCTCTCTTATACTCTCAAGACGGGCACAGGAACTGTAACTGTACAAAAAGAAATAACGCACAATTTACATTATCAGTTAACGCCATGCATCAGAGACCTTCTTGAGAAGCTAACAGTTCCTCAGGTAGTCAAAACTTTCGCCTCGTTTTATGGCACCCGAAGCTTCATGACCGTGTTCGAAACAGCCTGCCACATGTCCACAACCGCAGCAAGATGAATCCCGTGCATGCAGACACATCCTATTTCTGCAAAATCCTCCCATCCGTGCCGGCAGGCAGCAATATCGGTGCATTGTACCAAAAGCTGTATATACAGTCAAAAAGTGTTCCTGAGGATGGGCGAGTTTGTCGCCCGAAACATGTAGAGCTGATTTAAAAATATCAATAAAATGAATTTGCTGCATCTTGCTGGTTGCTTAAATCGTAATTCTGTCACGTTTATGTCGTCTTCCAGCCTGCGAACAAAGTGATGGGCAAACACCTTCCAACGTGACAACTGCTGCGTTACGAAACATCATGGGGGAGTCTTGGACGGGATATAAAATACTTTTACACAATACTGCGTGATGAACTTGATCAAATATTTATGAGTTCCTTTCCGGATATCAAAAAGTGAGATATTACCCAGGACAGGCTAATGATGTGCTGCAGATACGCTGGCGCTTCTGCATTGTAACAGATGGCGCCATACTACTTACTTCTATTTAACAAAAAACTTTCCAGTTTTATTGGCTCGCATTTTGATTATTCATATAAAACTTATTTGCAGTCTACATGAATTAACTAATTTTATAAAACTATTTATTTATTTAATTATTTATTCATTCATTCCTTCATTCATTCACTCCTTATTTCTTTCTTTCAGCTGCGTTTACATGTTTACATGTTTCTGTTTAGATATATAATTTAGTCCCGTTCGCAAGCCTTCAGCACGCCCATTAAATTCCCTCCGTCCGTCATTCCGTCCGTAAGTATATTAGCACTCGAGAACGGTTAAACAGACTTTCATTAAATCTAATACTGTGGAATTTTACGAGAAATTGCGTAACTGTTCAAACTTGCTCAGAACATGACGAACATACAGTACGCCTTAATAAAATCCTACAGTCATTATTGCGCGCATCTCCCGCGTACACAGGCCAAATCGTCACCTGCGCGAAAAACATAAGTTAGCCCTACATGTATGTGATAACCCTGTATTCCTCGGCAGTAAACTTCAACATAATTTTACGTCAGCTATCACACACTGTGTCCTTGTTTGTCAAGCGGGAACGGTCACACAGTAGAGGAAAAGCGCTCCTTAATTTTCCAAGCAAGTACTAAGTTCCATTGATTCGAAAGGATTACAACATACAGAACAGTTCAGTCGGGGGCTCCGTATAACTTTCGGTAACTGGTTAGTTTGATCAAAAGGCTAACTCAGACTCGAACTGGCGTTTTACTTAATGTCGAACTAATCCACACAGTAACATAACATGCAGTAGAATGTACTTACAGACAAAACATTGTGGATCCTCCTTTGCTAGCAGTAGTAAAACAGCTGAGATTATTGGATCGTCAGTTACCTAGTTGTAAATCCGGACATATGAAATAAACACAGGCATATGGCCAGAGATACCGTGTAACTTGGACCAAAACGCGGCACTTTTGGAAACAGAGGCCCCTCAGAAGCACAAACCTACAGAACTTCTTCTTCTATCCGCACAGGCCCGAAGACTGCAGTGTACAGTACATGTGTTACATCACGCAGTTCGCTACGTCCAGCCCACCGGTAAATATTGCGTCCAAATCTTAACGAGTCTTCGTGAATAAGAAAGTAATAATATCAATTTAATGTGGCCTTCAAAAATGTCGGCCTGAAAGTCACATTATGTGTTACTGTTGTCCTACTTATTCTTACAAAATGCGATGTGATATAAGGGAAAAATGCTACATGCAATCATACACCTGCAAGAATGCTTCTCAGTGCGTTATAGTTCTGCAGGTAGTCTCTAAGCACTAAGTGCAAAGGAATGTTAAGTGATTTTTTTTTCACAGTATGGTGTAATGATAAATCGAATTTCTAAAGCTCTAACACTGAAAATAGTGTATTACTTAACAGAAATTGCGGCAGGAACATTAAATAAGCAAGTAAGCTGAGCAAACAAATAGACGTAAATCAGATGAAAAAACAAAATATGTACTTGTAATAATGTACATCATACGGTTGTATTATACTGATTAATTAACACATTAAGCACCCAGATTAAGCATTCACGATAGCTTTTAATTTGGCCCGATATGTCTCAAACTAAGGATCATTATCAACAGTATGTTACATAATTACGCGAACTCTCGCGCGTCTTACATTAGAGACACACAGCTTGTTTTTTATTTAACATTCATAGATCCGTGCATTGCTAATACATTCGCAGAGTACAACCAACAAGATGCAAAGTTTCTCAAATTTATTTATTTCTGTAAGACGTTCTACAAGTTTCAGACGGTTTTTCAGTCCATCATCAGGAGCTCAAAACTGCACATAGAGCGTCAGGCCTTTGTCATACCAATACTTTTACCTGCTGCTAGCCTGGCCAGGCTATCAGCAGGTAGCAGTAACGGTCTGACAAATACCTGAAGCTGTATGTGCAGTTTTGAGCTCCTGATGATGGATGGAAAAACCGTCTGAAACATGTAGAGCGTCTTACAGAAATAAATAAATTTGAGAAACTTTGCATCCTGTTGGTTGTACTCTGCGAAGACACACAGCTCTTGCTGTAGCTTCAGCATCATCACATTTAAAGCCAGACAACTTTTCGTACAAATCTTCCATTCCAAATTTAAACAAACCTTGTAACAAGGAAAAAATACCCATTCACGGACATAGCGCAAAAAGGTTTTAAGTGAATCAGTATTCTCGGAAGCCGGAAAGCTTCTCTTATCGAAATTCAATACAATGTGTTAAACGGTTTATGAGATACATGCAAAAGCCATTTGCAGCCACACATAATTAAGGTATCATTGCGGCTGCTTTAACTTCGAAGGAAATTCCCCGGCGCCCAATCTATGGGATCCAACAGCCAGCCGGGACGTTTTGGAGGAGAAGGAACCAATCTACTGCTCTTACCGGAAATCGAACAATAATTCCTTGCTCGTCCAGCCCGTAGCCTAGTCACCATAACCAATGTGGTAGTGCAAAAATGGGGGTAGCTCCAAAAATCAACAAAACTCGATATTACTGTGTGATTAAGGTGTCGCATTACCCGACAAACACAGGTATACAGATCTAATATATTGGCCCCTACACAGCACTAACACATGTTTCTACTGCCTACATCAACAATCATCAGGCAGGCATCAGGCCACAAAAAGAATAAAAAGGGGAGAGGCCTTTCCTAAGAAACAGCGGCGTGAAATTGTTATCACATAGTGATAACTGCTATGCTGACAGCAGAATAATATCATTAGAAGTTGCATTAGAGGCTTCTGGGGTATAATTCAATGTATCAGATTAAGCATACAACTCAAGTAAGATGAGTAAAACGAATAAAATGAGTGGTGGAAAGTGAGGTCATCCCACTATTCATATACTTCATTTTACTCTTCTTTGATTTTATTTTATCTTATCGTACATGAGTCTTACGTTTAATCCGATGCATTGGATTATACCCAGAAGCCTACCATACAACTTTTAATGTTATTATTCTGCTGTCAGCATAGCAGTTATCACTATGTGATAACAATTTCGCACCGCTGTTTGTTGGAAGAGGCCTCTCCCCTTTTTATTCTTAATGTGACCCGATGCCTACCTGATGAAGACTAACGTAAACAGTCGAAACACGTAGCAGTGCTAAATAAAGGACCGATATACTAGATCTGCAAAGTTGTGTTTGTCGGTTTTCGTAACATCTTAGTTATAAGCAAATCACAACAGGACGGTGTCACCTATGATTAGTGTTTGACGATGCAAACCATGAAAATATTTATGGAATCTGAGAACATGCTTTTAACACAAAGCGCACGGTTCGAAGACTGATACAATATCCTGTTACTTTACGTAGCTATGCTATGACATTCCAGCAGAACGGCGAAAAGGGTGTCAGCATTATTTTCTTCTGCTTCAAGTTGAAAATGCGCTACAAAATGTAAAGCAGGTATATAGCCACTCCGAGATTCTATATTCGCTTAGGTCTTTCATTTTCACTAGTGGAATCTTCAGAAATCGACTGCTACCGAATATATTCACATTTCAGTGCTGTCTACAGAGAGAGAGAGAGAATATGTGTGTGACTAAAAGCGTGAAACAAAGTGGCACTATCCGACAGGAAAAGGTATTGCCGAAAGCCGTCCTTGACAGCTGCGCTGTCAATGTTTATCAGAATACGTTCAGACCCTGAGGAAAAACTACAACCATTTTAGGTGGATAATGTAAGTAATGAAGTACATCAAAAACGCTGCGCATTACATATCCATCCTGTCCTTCAAGGGCTTGAAGCTTCTTTCTTCTCTACCAGACACCCGAAAGCAACGAATTTTATGTTGTTTCCGAAGAGGACAAAAATCTTTTGTGGTTGAAATGAAAATGGAGTCACTCATTACTCCTCCTGGCTTTACTTATTACTTGGCGACCTTGTGAACTTCAGAATTCATACTGTAGACCTACCAACTGACATCGGCACCCCTTATCATGCGACCGAGAAAAGTCTGCTCAAGTCTAAACATTTCTGACTTCTATTCTGAAGGTGCCCATTTCGAATCTCGGCTCCGACATCGGCTATCCTAAGGTTTTTCGTGGGTATTCTCAGCCCCATCAGGCAAATATCGGGATAATACACGACGGTCACGACCGCTTCTTTCCACACGCGCTTCCACGTCGTTGGTCACTGACACATTCGATACTGCATAGCCTTGAGCTACTGATAAAGTCGTTAAATATATATACGCAAATAGATCAGTGTACAGTGCCGAAGTTTATAAGACAATAATAACAATAACAATACTTATAGTACGCTACCACCACTGAAGCGCCATGGTTCCGCACATTCCATATCTCGGCACTAGGTAAAGCAGAGAGCTCAGCAATATTACATTCTAGTTGTTTTACCCCCTGTGCAGACTGGGTTAGAGACTAGTTGAACCCAGCGCCGATGACAGTGTGGTGACGAGGAAAAGAACACGCTGTTCTTACCGGGAATCGAATCCCGAATGTACAGACCATCGCAACAATAATAATAATAATAATAACACAAGACGACTGTAAACTTACCTACGATGCAGCCGGACGGCTTAGTCAGAAACATCATTAATAAATATTATTAATAATTAATAGATGTTATTAAATTATGTTTATGCAAAATATAAAACAAAACGGCTGCATCTATATTAATAATTGTCCAATGAGATGCAATACAAAGCAGTCTATTTATTATTCTGCAAGTTCACTCTACATGTTTCGGGTGTCAACCACGCCCATCATCAGGAGTACACAAAACTGTAATTACGGCCCCCGGTACTGGTCATATTTTTTGTGCAGCTACCTCCCTCTAACGTGGCCAAGCTAGCTAAATAGACTGCTTTGTGTTGCATCTCGTTGGACGGTTAATATAGATCAGCGATGCACGGAACCATAAGCATAAAATAAACATCAAAACGGCTGCAGTACAAAATAATTTCGTCTCCAAGAGGGCTATTTCGGCCATGCTCGTGACACTTGGTATAGTGGAAAATTTTAAATATTTGCAACATGTTTAAGTTATTTCTTGGGTCTTGGAAAGCACCGGCACTTGAAGAGAGCGAACTTTTGACATTATCTTTCCATTTAAACGGACATCAATCTTTGTTAGACAAACTAGACCACTGCCCGACTTGAGATACGCTAATCCTTTCTCACAGGCTTCAGAGTACGCAATGGGAGTATCTGCTACGTTTGTCCTATTTTAGCCAAAATCCTAATATGAGGACAGGTTTTAGTAGATACCGCAAATAAGAAATTTCACGAAAATCCGTCAGGTGGGAACGGCGTTGTATTGTACCATGTCGTCAGACTGTGGGACGGCCATGATTAGGTTAGTAGTAGCTATTCGCAATGCAAAAGCGCCTAGAAATGTAAAAACAGAGAAAGAGACGGTGACTTTTGCTCTTTTACTAGACCTGTATTTGCTTTCTTAATTTTGAATTGCTGAAGAACAGACCTGTGACATGAAGGCGCAATTCTCCATTTCTGCAACGTCACAATGACATGCAAAAACGGTGCTTAAGTCGCGATATCAATACGGTTGCTTCTTGCAATGCATGCGTTCGATATAATCGATTTTGGCATTACAAGGATGAAAAATCCCTACCTGAGGCGCTTCCTCTTCTCTGCGAGGGCAAACATATGATTGAGGTTGGACGAGGTACTGTTCTCACGGGTGGGAGGTTTCGCTTCTGTGGGGAACAAGTCGGTGGCTTCCTCTTCAGTGACATCGCCTTCGACTCCCTGGAGGCTATCGTCTTGTCCATCCTCACCCCCTACAATGAAGTTCACCTTCTCCTGCTCGCGCTGTTTATCTTTCGCTACTGTGTGGCCGTCGCCATCCATCGTCATAGGCAGCGAGGCACGGTCTGCCACACAACGACAATAATTAGAAGAAAAGAACATGTGTGTTAGTACATGTTGCGAAATCAAAGCAGAGAAATGTGACCAAGAAAGAAGCCGAAAAGATTCTGAAACGTATAGACCTTACAACATAAATCCAGCGCATGTGGAGTGTAAAAATAACAATGACACCAGTATTAAATGGGGCAACTGGATCCACCTCACAATCATTCAGAAAATACCTGAGGAACATACCAGGAAAACATGAAGTCAAGGAACTACAGCAATCAGCCGTACTGGGCACTGCACACATACTTCCTAAAGTACTGATGTAAGAGTGCAAAAGATTAATCGTGGGAAATAGTATCACATGCTTGGACCATAAATTGT
>Ga0136643_10009459_pt1 | contig 14342 bp, 8 predicted proteins | sample TergutLab28metaG_FD_96883 | JGI IMG/M metagenome (GOLD analysis project Ga0136643, IMG submission 96883) | Labiotermes labralis P1 segment gut microbial communities from Petit-Saut dam, French Guiana - Lab288 P1 (version 3) (version 3) | ecosystem: Host-associated > Arthropoda: Insects >... | reverse complement strand
TTATGTCTTCATTATGTCTTCATTATGTCTTCATTATGTCTTCATTATGTCTTCATTATGTCTTCATTATGTCTTCATTATGTCTTCATTATGTCTTCATTATGTCTTCATTATGTCTTCATTTTCAGGGCAGTCAACCTGCTTCTTCACTGTTTAAGACACTTGCCCTAAAGAAGGAGAAAGAAATTTTCTCCGAAAACTTGGCATCGCCAGCGGAACTGGAAGATTTTACAAACAAATTTAAAAATTATTTTCACGTATTGAAACCAAAATATTCATGCAGTTCTGTTACCACACATTTGTGTGTTCTACGTATCTTGCCCAATCCCTTTCTTTGTTATTGAGTCGTCCTATTAATATTTGACGAAGAGTACACTGAAAAATGTATGAATCAACTCATTACGCAATTCACTGCCACCCCATGTTACTTCCACCCTCGCCGATGGTTATATTCTTCTTCTGTGCACCCTGGACACAAACGCCCTTGAATTTCCTGGTCATAATTTATTTTCCTTCAATATGTTTGGAATAGAGCACATAATTATTAGGTTCCATTATTTTAAGATTCAATGAACTAAAATTTCATAAAATTTTATTAACTGGACTTTGGATATAAATTGATTTTATTTACTTTCTCTTCGATCTATTAGGCTTTTAAAATTTGACGTTCAGGTGATCGCGCATCGTGATAAATTCTTATAATAAAACCAACTAGATGCACTAATCTCTCAAACTTATTTTTGGAATAAAACTCCACATGTTTCGGACAGTTCCTCTGTCCAGCACCAGGAGTTTCTCACTGTACACACGGCAGGATCAGGACGGAAAGTCCTGATCCTGCTCGCAAGCTGTCAGCAAACCTGTATGACATACACCGTTGCTGTGTTTACAGTGAGAAACTCCTGATGATGGACAGAGGAACTTTCCGAAACATGTAAATTTTTATTCCAAAATTAAATTTCAGAAATTAGTATATCTAGTTGGTTTTATTATAAGAATAGGTTTTTCAAATGTGTAGGCTCCATTCAAATCTGTCGGAGGCAAAAGACCTGTCAAGAAATAAATAACCGCTACTAATTTTAGTGTCTGAAGAAACATATTTGCAGCAGAATTTTTTCCTGAGACAGGGGTTTTATTTTTGTATTTCGGAGACATCATTATCCAATGTCAAGTTTCAATCCCTGACGAATACTCGTTAATACTGTTTTAAGATTGTGTTACATTAATGCCAACCTGATACGCAATTATATTCTGGGTACAAAATCAATTTTGTGCTGGATAATTTCAAAATAATTTGGTGCAGATTTGTTTAAACGGGAACATAACTGTGATACTGTAAGTGTAACGTTTGACAGAACATTATCATGCCATGGCCTTGTAATACGATTTTGGTGACGTCAAAGAAACTGCACACATTACGAATGCTTAAGATACAGGGAGCTTTAGGCACATTCTGGCTGTCTTTTGCGGGTTAGGTTAGACTGTGCAGAGTAATAATCTAGCAGGAACAAATTGCAAACTTTTCGTAATCTGTCTTGAGTCCCTCGTGGTGCATAATAAGAGTTTAACAGGTTGCCTTATGACATACAGTGCTATGAAGTAGCTACAGACATGTCTGATGAAAGTCATATTAAATGATAACCTTAGAATTAAATACCTTGTAAATTTGGTCTAAGATGTGTCAATGTACTGTATCAAAATTCTCAACTGTAATTTTTTAAATAAATGCCATTTTAATGATATTACTTAGATGTTTACGTGTATCGCGTTAGTTTTATTCTATTCTAGCTGGACCTAAAGACGAGGTTTTCTGCAATACCATCGTCAGGGTCTTGCGGTCTTGCAGTGGACTGTAGGTAAGAACGGCACGGCTTTCACTGCAAAAGTCGTCAAAATTCTAACGTCACTTGCAGTGAACACAAACCTCAGAGAACCAGCATAAGCTACAAGGTATCCTACCAATTGGAAACAAAATTTAAACAAAAGTCACAAAACAGTTTGCGTAAAATTCAATATAAGGCGTACTGAATTACTCTTTACATTAGCCTCAGTTCCCTACATAGTGACGTACAGAAAATTAAGATAAAATGCATCCTGTCTTTCATGCCGTGTTTTGGTTTAGGAGTCTAGTTGCAGAATATTTTAGCTAGGCAACTGGGTGATAGAAATTGGGTTTACTTTACAACGAGAAGCTTTTCGATTTGTTCATTTCACCTCACATTTTAGGGCAATATGGATAGCGACATGCCAGATTCACACAGTTTAAATAGATAGAAGAGTCAAATGCAAAATTATTAACACGGTAACCTAGGAAACTTAGTTGTAGAAGGAAGCCTAAAATAAAACACGGCTTAAGGGAATAGGATGTGAATGTGTGGTTTGATGTCAGCTGCCTGTAGGTAGAACTGCATAAGCATAGTAGTGAAAAAGACGATATTCAACAATGATCCTACATAGCCCTATATTCAACAATAATCATATATAGCTTGAACTATTTCCAGCCCTTTAAATTAACACCAAATCATGTAACAAATAAAAGGCAATTAGCTGAGGGCTTATAAAGTCTCGAAAATAGAACTCCCTTCCTTGACATTTGTTGAGTGTTTAGTTATTCAAGTAAGCACTTTGCCGTATCATTTAAGCTCAATAATTTAGTGACATATAAAAATGCGGGTCTAGGTAGTTCCTATTTTCAATACGTGTTACATTCCAAGATCGCTGAATAGTTCATTATTTGTATTTATTCCAGTCAAATAATGCTGGCATAGAATACAGATAGATTTCCCCCTTACGAAGCGAGGAAAACCTCTGATTTCTGGAAATATGTTAAACGGCTAAGAGATGAAATAATTGTCATTATTGAATGGATTTTATTTTTAACTGAGAATTTGGAGTCCTTGGTTTTTAATACAGTGTATACAGTATTTCATTGTGTTTCGATATGCAGGCTTTCCAAAATTTGAAATAAAATGTTCCATATAAGGTTTGTGTCAATTGAATGGTTCAAATTCGTATATACTTGGGGTGTCGGCGATGGACTTTAAATTACTGCTTTTTATATTGTTCAATGACAAAATATCTCGGTGTGACAACCTGGCTGTGAAATTATCTCGCGAGTAGTAAGGTCAGGTTTTGTCTCTTCTGTGTCCCATTTAGGCTACACTATGTTACAAAAGAGACCAACAGACTTACTCGGAAAAGTTTTCATTATTTTCTAGTATCACATTGCAAGATTAATTCATAGTCTCGACAACACTGAGCTGCATTATTCCCTAGCAAGAAAGTTCTCACACACAGCTCTTAGTTGGAATTGCTACATTTTTTATAGGTAAGTGGATCTTTAGATCCGTCACTATTTTCAAAAATCGTGTAAGTTTTTGAAGTACTGTTTACATGAGTAAATCTCTAATGTTCTCAAGATTTTAGTTCTTCTTACAATGCCATGTTGATCAATTACTGAGACTAAGAAAGACTGACAAAGAGATGAAAAAGAAATGCATACAAGCCATTATTAACACAACGACACTCTTGATTCCAGTTCAATAGTTCTCCTTTTCGAAGCGAGACCAGTTTACTGTTAATCCTGAATTGACGTCCCTCGAAAATACATTTTTACCGTCGTGATTATTATTTGTGTATCTCAGTATGAAACTTCTTCTTGTTCCATTCTGGGGTTTATAATTTGGGTTGGCTTCTAGATTTTTGGAAAATTCGTGCACCACTCCGTGGACCTACATAGTGAGATGGATAAACCGGCAGATGTTATAGACTAACTCAGAATAAGTAGTTTTGATTCCAGAGAAACTAGGTCTTTTCCAACTGCTTACGCGAAGAGACAGACATCCGGTTCGCTTAAGTTTGTCTTTATAGATGCGTTTACATCATTTTATATATGTATTTATGTATGTATGTATGTACACACACACACACACACACACACACAAATTGTACTTCTGTAACACAAGACGATTTACGAAGTCCAAAATCTTTGTGAGCTTACACACAAATATAAAACGGGAATGAGCTGCACTGCCGCAGAAGATGAAGACATGCAGGAAGTATGATTTAGGCAAATCTGGCTTGCATTCATTAGGGTAAAGCAAAGCTTGGTCCTGTAATGTGTGTCATACTCACAACACAAACAACTGTGTGCATCGAATACAAATAACGCACATATATTATGGCTGCTTTTATTTGCAGTTTGTAAAGTAGGTGACGATTTTTATAGTGAAATTTCTTGATGAAAATTTTCAATTATTTCTTTTTGAAATATGTCGCGTAACATTATCTGCCGCAAGAATAATGCAACATGCAGGAAACAGGGCATTTCTATGCTGTATCTATAGAAGCAACAAGCTTGACTTTCTAAAATGTGGAACTGTTGGTGTTAATCAGGTCTCATTCCATATGTCTGACACTATTAGCATTTTGGCTCTTATCGGGACTGTAGAACTAATATTGAGAGACTGCAAATGGCCTGCTAGCTGCTTGTAAAATAATTTAAAAAACAACAACAAATTATGTCTCCTGGCGGACCCACTGATCCAGATCCTATCTTATTTCTATTGTAAGTATTTGCATTATTATCATAATCATTGTTATCTTATTACATACTAATTACAGGAGTATACGGTTCTTATATTTCGTTTTTATTTTGATTTTTAATTATATTAAATTAACGTTTTTCTTCTTGCCTTTTTGTCCTGCTTGTTTTGTCTTCATTTGTTGTTGTCATCTCCATGTGATTTTCATATTTGTAATGGACCACACTCTTGTTCAGTCAGCAAAAAAATATATAATATATCATCACTACTATTTTTATTAATACGCAAATTAAAATAATCAGATGTAAAATGAAAAAACACAGCTACCCTTAAGATAAGCAGAAAAATGTTTGTTTCGTAAATGTGTAATGAGTAACGACAGCGAAGACTTGTCTCACTAAAAATTTGATTAAGCTTGAGGATTATTATGTAACCATTCTTATATTTATATTTGGGTTTTTTTAATAAAATCTAAATTTTCAAGTATATATGGCAGGAGTATTTACTACTTTATTCTTTCAGAATTTCATCAATGCCTTTAATAATTTTTTTTCTTTTCGTTTTCTTTTCATCTTCGTCTCATTTTATGGTGTAAAATGCCAGTAGTTGATGGACAGTCACGAAATAAACGAATAAGCAATTCAACGTGACAGTTCTTTTCTCCATTCCTCGTCAGTATCTGCAGTAATATTTAAAATGTTACCTGCTTTTTGCCCTTCCAGGGTAAGAGAGCAACATTAACACTGCTTAAGCTTAGTCTTAACATCCAGATATGAAGCAATAGAACGAAACTCATGTAAGAGCGTACCTTGTTCAAGTTTAATTCCAGTACTCGAATCACTGATTGATTTCGTAACTAACTGTCTCACATATTTAGAGAAAGGCAAGAGAAGAAGGCATATAAATACAATAAAACTTGTGGGAATACTGTAAATTGCCACCAATTTTACAGTGGTATCTTATACCACAGACACCGATACAGGCTGTGATTTATTAAACTGTACCTACGTATATCCGAACCTTTGGTCTGAGAGATGGAAAAAAGAAAACAAGCTTTGTACACAGGTTGACCTCGGGTTTCGATCTCGGAATATGACGAAGAAAGCCAGCCGTGTTCTGCCCTATGTTTCTTCGGTTAGATCATCTAAATGAGACATGAAACCGTTAAAATTCCGATGCATCCCATTAGTGTCAGGTTCTATCTGTGCGGGTCACTTGGTTTCTGTCTGATTCCAGTCGATCAAAGAGCAAGCAGACTTCACGAGAGAGATTCAGTCTGGCAAGGGTGGTCGATGATGGGGGAAGAGACTTGAAGTCAAGGAGTGGAAACACAGTAGAAAGGAAATAGGAGCATGGCGGTGGTTAAGGGCGAGGGGCAGAGCGGAGGTTGATGAGATATCCATTTATACAACCCCTCACTCCTAACCTAGCACAACTTAAGCAAAGGCAATTTACTCCCTTACTCACATGAGACGAGTATGTGAGGGGACAAAAGATACACACAAGGACATCTATGTGTGAAGCAAAGAAGTTCCTGCCTGCATTGTTCAACAAAACGCAAAAATTTAACACCTTTCTACTTCATCCTCTTGCTAGTATTATTATTGACGAATTTAAAACAAAAGGAAGCATTGTTTATAGAACTGCAAGAATAATTACGAAAACGGAGACTGGAAAGGAATTTCAAATCTACAGAAAATGAAAAGTCGACGGTGATTGACAATTAGGCATATTTCAAGTTATCCCTGTGCAGAACATACGGGCATATGATGAGAGTAGTTTTATAGCTTCGTTTAATATTAACTTCGGCAGTTGTCGGAAATGAGTGGTCATTTTAACCCCTCCCCCCCTCCTTCCGGCAGCTTTACCGCCAGGTAAATTACTGCCGATACTCTTTGCATAGAGGTTGGGTGGTTTCCGGCGTTAGTCCGGACGCCTTGAAAAAAAGAAAAAATTCTTGCTTAGCCTGGGAATCGAGCCACGATACTTCGGAACTGTTTATACCAACTGAGTTATCCCAACTACTAAGGCCTACTTGCGTAAGACTGTTTCTCATATATGTTCTCTTACAATGACGATACGCATGTCAGAATTTCTTGTTGCTTCACGATGCTGGTAGAACAAGATGTAGATGGAGTGGTATCGTAAAATATTTTCAAACCCTTTCTTCTATCCAAACCGACATTCCGAGTTTCTTTAAAATATAATGTCGATTATAATCACAGCGACAACTTTAACTTCGACATATTTAGCCTTTAACAGCATCTACACACACACACACACGCACACACACACGCACACACACAAAAGGTAGAGAATGGTGTCCGTGACAGCATTCACTTAATCACATGCAATGACAATGCAGGTGTCGAACAATGGGCCCCGTGGTTTCTGTATCCTTAATGAGGATGCGTAAGGAAAATACGCAGGTGCTGGAAACGAACAGCGAAATCGCTACCCACCCACAGAGCTCTTTACGGCACGGTATGACATACAGCTTGTATCCGGACTGACCAACTTGTCGGCTCCTCAAACGGCTCGCTTACGACTTTCATAAGTGTGGCCGAGGTTGTCCTTAAATACCTAATTGCCAAGTGTCACTGCAATACAAAGTACAAGCAGGGACAGGCGGAGAGTGAGGGAGATCCGATCGTGACACACACAGCAGCGCATATGTAATTAAAACTGTGGAGGGAACGTGTTTTACTCCACTTTTACAAGTGACGTCACCTGGAGAATAAAATTTTCTTCCTTGCGCTAACAATCGTGTGAAATTCATGAAGTCTGATAAATCGTTAATATATGAAAAAATCATGAAAATAAGATCGATTGCAAGAAGCGGTAACTCATTTCGTCGACTGAGAAGTGCGCTGCGACAGACCCAATCGAAAACCTGTGTTTGTGAAGCCCGAAACCAGCGTCTTAGAACAGAATATTAGTTAGTACTTCAACAAAACAGACTTACAACGTAAGATTACAATACGACTTCCGAGTAATTTGACTCTTACAATTGTAATGTACTTTTAGAATTAACAACTAGGTTGTACAGTATATACGGCATGAAGGCATACAGAGGGAATAGTGGTATAGCTAGTTCCATTCATTCTTAACCTCGACACTATATGAAGATGAATGGTTAGCTTCAGACCCCGGCTGCTTTATCCCGTGGAAAAAAACCATACCATTCGGTCGGGCCCCAGAGCCAGTCTGGGTTTTTCGGAGAACAGAAAAATCTGTTGGTCCTGTCATTCGGACTCCCGAACCGCCCAGACTGCAGATAAGTTGCTGTACCAACTACGTTAATCTGGCAGTCAATGTTCTGCATACGTATATGAATATACGACAAAGTGTCCCAGTTAAGTAGCGTCTTTGTCCCTGTGTTACGTGCTGCTCTTGCTTCAATGAATACAGAAATACTGTGTAGATGTGAAATATTAGGGAGGTAATTATGCTTCGGTCGGTATTGTAGCCTCGACCTTTGCGAATGAAATTTTTTCGCTAATCACTAGCACCTCTTATTCTATCATGATTTCTATAAAAGACTATAATTTATGACAGTTTATCAGTGGAAGTCTCACCGGTAGGAATTGTGGCTAGGATTTGCGCAAGCCACGAAGGCATAAGGAATAGTATAGTTATGGTTGCACGCTATCCTGAAACTCAGCACTATGTGAGTGCAAAGGATTGTAAAGAGCAGCCGCTTTTCTCCAAGAAAATGAGCTTCAGTATCTATCGAACGGGAGGCTGCTTGGACCCCATAAACTGTCTAGACACTTTGGAGAAGAGAAACATTTTACATCTACCGGAAATTGAACCCTGAATGCTGAATCGTTAATACCATTGCCTAGTCACTCTTGTACACTGGTGGAACTGTCCCAGCTTAGCTAGAAAAGGCAAATGTAAATTTTCTCCTTAAAATTTCCAGGGGCTTCATACTAGTAATGTACTTAGTTTGTAAGAGATGGGCGTCAAATGTCTGCACAAGTACACTAGACAAAAAAAAAAGAAAGTAAAGTTTAGCCTGCAGCTTAGTATCAATATGAAACTCATTCCAAGGCGTCGTCAGTGTGTCACAAAACATAAGCCCAAGTTCCACGAAGAGTCTTGATTTACAGACTCAAATGGATAATGAAGGAAACAGGTTTGGCCTGATTGAGGGGTTATGTGCACGTATCATTGGTTAGCTAGAGGGATTGAGGAAAATAAGAAAAATCCTCAACGAGATTAACCGGCACCACAGCCACGATCGAACAAGAAATGTAACGAATACAAGTAAAAAAAAGAAGCAAATCTTCTTCTTCTAAGTAACTTTGTTTGTCAGTTAGTTCGTGACGTTTCGTGTAGGCTATTGGGCCTGTCGTCAAGGGTCAAGTAATTTGTAATTATTCTTGGATTTTTTTACCCTTGAAGATGGAACCCATAGAGTCTCAAATCCAGACGTGTGTGACTAACTACCAAAAAACGCAGCGTAAAACTTATAAGACGTAAATCGTCAATTGCACTGCGGCAGAAGCCCAAAATCTCGCAAGTCAAAACGTGTTACCGCTGGAAGAAGTTTGTTCAGTATTGTAGCCCGGGGACAAGAGATACTGCAGATTAAAATATAGAGACAATCTTCATAATCTTAATGTTTTTGCACCGTGCATCAACGACGATTAAACATTTTATTATCCAACTAATGCACAATATATAATTTGTAGATACAATTAAAATTATAGAATATTTAAAAATACTCCAACATATTTCGGATCACAGAGGATCCATCATCAGGGAGCCTTGTACAGTGCTTGGCTTCCTATACAGTGAACTACACACAAGCACAACGGGTCAGAATATGCTGCCATAACACCGACCTTGACCATGTCAACGGACACGATAAAACCATTCTTGTAATTTGTAGGCAAGCACTGCACGAGGCTCCCTGATGATGGATCCTCTGTGATCCGAAACATGTTGGAGCACTTTTAAATATTTTATAATTTTAATTGCATCTACAATTTATATATTGTGCATTAGTTGGATAATAAAGTGTTCAACAATCTTCAGAATTTTGCTGGTCTTAAGTTTCCATCTCACTCTGATTTAGGAACAGGCCTGAGGACTTGCATGATATAAACCTGTGACTTTTCTTTCCCCCATTTTATCGAAAGCTCAAAATTTCGAGAGCTAAATTTTATCTTCGTCGTCAGGTTAAGCAGAGAAATTAGAAAACTCTTTCTTGAGTCCATAGATGGAACTAATCTCTTATTTCAATCCCTCCGTCTTACAATAACTTAGTAATGACGTAAGCAAGAAATATATATCTTGGCTAGACGGTAATCTTCATGACAGAAACGTTTATATTACCGCAGTTCAAAGGCTCCACTGATAATCCCGCAGTGTACAACATTCACTGGAACTGTGTACAGCGATCCCCCCTTAGTAACGTTTCCGTCACCCTGTGTGTTTTGAAAGGTTCTACTGAGGTTTAAGTAATCCCGCCTGGGAGGTTATTTGGGCATTCCTGTGTGATTTGTATAAATTCTGTTTTAGCACGTTCAAACATGATGCCGTGAAAAGAGTTTGTGTATCTTGTGCGGGAATCTTTGTAGGAAATGAACTCCATATGCGTGGAGATCTTACTAAGTGGAATACTCGTTTTTAGTATGTAACTTCCTGTATCCCAGTGCGGCTACCTTAAATTGTGGTAAATTGGGATTATTTATTACGTAGAATTTTGGAAGTGTGAAGGAATTTAGTGAATCTTAACTTAAAATATCTTCTCTCTAAACCCGAAAACAAAACAAGGGAATATTAGACGTATCTTTAACATTTTAAAGGATTTACATTCGTAATGATTCTTGTGTTATTTAATTCTTATACAGCAGATAAACACATTCCCAACTCGGAAAACTATATTTCATACTCCGCCAGTATTAAACATGAATATATTCCAAAAGAACTGCACTTTTTTTAATTGCAGTACGAATTGAATTTTTTTAAAGATTCTGTAATATAATAATTCTCTTTCTAATAAATTATAAAACATATATTTCCTGTAGTTAATTTTTAAGAGAATTTTTTATTAAACTGCGACGCCAAGAAACCGTTTATTAACCGATAACATAAGAATAGAGATATGCAATGAGTAAGGTAATTCTTTGTGCATTATTAATATAAGACATAGATATACAATCCATGTAATTCGTCTATTCGGTTTCATAAGTCAGACACATTTGGCAGATAGCTGAATTCAACCAGGGGCTGAGTTCTAGTTTAATATCGTTACTATCTTTCTCCATCTGCCATCCAAGTATAGGTATTACAATAGACCTGCTTTAACGCAAGACTTAAGGAACAAAATATTTCATAATGTTAGCCTAATTATGACTAGCTTAACAAAAAAATCAATGAACATTTTAATTAAATTTCAATCGCCATGCAGATAGAGGCTACTATCAATGTATAGAATGCAAGTGTGAGTCATTTAAAGTGTAATATGGATTAAATAAAGCAAGATACTTATCAAGAAAAGCACAGTAAGCGGTGTGACATACCTGGCTGTACGGTTCATGCAGCACATTTTAAATTCATGCTCGTGCCTTCCATAAGCGCAAGTTAAAAATGAGGTAAATGTCTCTTCTATTAATTGTATTTCGTTGTATGAGTGTGTTAGTAATTTTAACTAATAAGAGCGATGAAATAGATAAAAGTGCAAAGAAAGCTTCAGATGCCAAAGGGAAAAATTGTATGGGTAAGGAATGAAGCAGTCAAAGCCACGCATAACTAAATACAAAAATTTAAAAAATGTATTATTGGTTTATAGACCTTATTTTGTGAACCAGTAATTCCGGTTACCAGTAATGAAGCCTAAGCCTATTTCTAATTCAGGAAAAACTTCGGAATATAAATTCAGGATTATGGGAAGAGTTTATAAAAAAGCCACAAACAAAAAGGTGGATCAAAACATTGATGCAGTTTCTTAGGCTTTCACGGCAGGAAAGAATGAGATGACAGTTTTCTCAATTCTGACAATGTAAGCTTTTGTTTTTGTACTGAATTTTTGGAAGAACTTCCTGGATTTATTTTATAGGTTTCAATTTCTCGGCACGAGACTGTCTCGCCCTCCCTTTCTATAATTCTGATTAGCCACATTACTTGAAACGTAAATCTGTAAACGACCCACTTTTTTCCCCGATTCGATTTATTCTACGAAGATAAAATTCCGTCTTTGTGAAGCGGGAATCGCAAGGTTTCTCCGAAACGTCCCTGCTAACCAACAAGCCTGCATAGTGTGAAAACTTGGAAAACTTTCCTTCGATTAATCCCTTTAGAATTTCATTTGAATATAAATTACATCCATCTTCATGGAGACTTAACTGGTACAAGAGAGGCTAAAATAGCCTATATTGAATACAGGAGTCTAAATGTTATACGTAACTGTAAATAGTTATAGAAAATTTGTAGAACTGTAGAATTATGCAGATTTGTTAGTGTTTATGTTACCAAGCCGAAAGTTCAGTCATAATTTTTGGTTAAAACAAAGATATCCTCGCATGAACAAATACCAAATTTTAAATAATTATCTTTTATGTAAGAAGTTTTACAGTCTAGATTCCTTACTGTCAACAAGACTGTTTTAATGTCGTTTTAATTGAGCTGTGTTGAGTAATCATCCACAAAGATTTATAACAGAAAACAGAGATTTTATGACGGGAGCAACATTCGAAAAACTGAAATAATACAAGAATGCTAACATTTAAAGAGGAAATGTATTTTAACCCGTGTAGAAAGTAGAAAATGTAAGCATAATAGAAACAGCATAGATAGCAGAAGATTCTAAAGGATACTCACATGCTGCAGGATGCACAGAAATTAGAAATTAGGATTAATAAATTAAATAGTGATTATTTTGTACAAACAATTGGATACACAAATATGTAAAGACAACAGAAGCATAATCACAAACAGAGATCGAAATAAGAACAAAAAGCATAGATTGTCTCCTTTTGTAAACATGTACAGTACTTTTGAAGCTGTTTGTCTTACCTTGTATACTGGCCAGTGTGACAGGAGGAAATACGCAAGCTATCCTGTAAACAGAAAAATTATTTGTACATGATGGGAGTTGTTCGATTAGTGTAATTACATAGTTTTAGGACCTATTATATTTTTTCTCATCCCTAAATTAAAATGTTCACTAAAAATTACTTTATGATCAAAATGTGATATATTTCACTTCCGATTAAGCGTTTTGGGAAGAGTGACATGTTAAGAAAATACCGTTAAATAAATTACACATGTCGTCCTAGCACGCTTGAAATATGTAACCGAAGAATTCCGTTAAATAAAAAAAAAAAATTGGCGTTCTTCTTACTTACAAGAACGTGTCGATTCACTTAAAATCTAATAATATTAACACTGATGAAAATACAGTATCAGTTCTGTTGGTTAATTTAAAAGATTATTGCAAAATATACTGGAATATTATCGCGCAAGTAATGTCGTATAAGTTACTCTAATAAATTTGCTTATAATTGCAAGATTTTAATATCTCAAAGCGGTGAATATTCAGTTTACTGTCTTGCGGGGTGTGACTTCCTGCAGTACGGTATATACTGTGACTTGCTGGAAAATTCTTTCCATCTGTTACCATAACGGATGAAATCCACATTTTCCTCCAGATCTTCGTCGCGTATCTGATAGGCTACTTTGTGTTACAACACAGAGAACAGCATTCTTAATTGCTTGTACGTTCTTGAAGTCATCTTGCTTATCCATATATTTGAACATAAATTGTAATATAATAACGCGTAATAAGTCAGTATGTGTCTGCCCTTCATGGTAGGGCGAAATAATTAGAGGAATATACAGGCGACAGGAAATTACCAGCTTTGGAAGATGGCGTGGATGTTGGTTTCAAAGAGAGCACAGAAGAAAAAATCGTTTTCATGACGAGTAAATAAAAATGCGGATTAAATTCATAATATCGGCGAAACGATAGCTAATATAAACCTATTTTGAAAGCGTAGGGAAACTTCAGATATTCTTAAAGGAGAGTAAAGGAAAAAAATTACATTCAGATAGATGCTGAAAACAACCGAATTATGAAATTGGTACTAATGAATGTTTGTTTCGGAGTCCTGAAAATTACGCTAACTGTTACATTGCTTATTAATTGAAAATTATTTTGCATCTTTGTGAATCTTTTATCTTTGGCCGACGAAGGAGCAGGCCTATAAAGACTGAGGCTCTTTGAGAACATCGTGTTGAGTAGAATATTTACACATACAGGGACGCCGGAGAAAAGATCTTATTTTTATTCTTCAGAATATATTATAGTGATTAATCAAAGGAATGTACGATGGGAAGCCCATATATATATGGCATGTGAGATGTAAGAAACTCACAAAAATTTCCGCCGGAATAGGCCCACACGAAGGGAAGATGTTACTGGAGAGACGTAAGGTAAATGTGAAATTAATATTGAAAGTAACGTTTATAAATAGAATAATAATGCGAATTCGATTATGCTGCTTCATGATAGGTAAAGTGAGAGTATACTGCGAAATAAATAAACCTTAACTTTCACTACGAAGGCGGAGAATTGAGAGACAGACTGGGTCATTGGAGAGTCAAGGCTTTCGGGATGTGCCGCCATATTGTTTGGGGTTATATTTGCCGATGTTTCGAAAGACTGTGTCACCCCCGTCTTCAATATCCGGGCTGCTTGACCTTGAAATGAAGGCTTTCTGATCATTCGAAACTTCGTTAACAGTAACCAAAGAGTCGCGACGCTACTTCCCAGAACACTTGAAT
>Ga0136643_10009454_pt1 | contig 14346 bp, 4 predicted proteins | sample TergutLab28metaG_FD_96883 | JGI IMG/M metagenome (GOLD analysis project Ga0136643, IMG submission 96883) | Labiotermes labralis P1 segment gut microbial communities from Petit-Saut dam, French Guiana - Lab288 P1 (version 3) (version 3) | ecosystem: Host-associated > Arthropoda: Insects >... | reverse complement strand
GATCACCTAATCTTTGAATGCGAAACGATAACAAAAGAGAGGGAAAGGCTGAAGACGACCGCCCTACAGAATGGTAGCTGGCCAACCAAAAAAAGGACCTAATAAGAAGGCACTATAGAGATTTTGCACAATACATCAATGACATCCCTTTCGACAAACTTAATACAGAATAACAACTGAAACTAAGAGTTAGAAGGAACAAAAACTACTGTAAATAGATAAACATCAATTATTTATAGCTTGTAGTATTACCTCTGTAATGGAGCAAGCAATAAACCATATTAAAAAAATACACACATACATACATACATACATAAACACACACACATACATACATACATACATATATACATACATACATGCATACATACATACATGCATACATACGTACATACATACATACATTCATGCATACATACGTACATACATACATACATGCATGCATACATACTTACATACATGCATACATACATACATGCATACATACATACATACATACATACATACATACATGCATGCATGCATACTTACATACATGCATACATATATACACACATACATACATGCATACATACATAGTATGATTACAGTGTATAGTTTTATTTGTAAATCTGTTGGCCAGTAGAGTAAAGAGGGAGATAGCTCTGAAGGTTCAGTAGGATATTCGAGGGGTGAAGATGAAAAGATGGCCGCGGAAGACAAGAAATGGAGCAGTGTGAGCTGTGTAGTTAAGGAATCCTGGACTGTCAGAGTGCCGTAGGTTCAATGTGTTCAAAATTAAGGTGAAGATAAACTGTAAATATGGCGAGCTGAGTGCTCGCGAGTTCAGAACAAAACTTTGAGAGATTTTATCGTCTATGTACGATTCAGAACATTGTAACATGGCGTACCTTGCCACAGCCATATAAATTGAAAACTTGGGACAAATCAGCGTGAGATTTTCGATACATCTCAAATTTCGACCAGCATTTCTGCTTCCAAAGAAATCTGCTGCTTCTTTTCTGTGACTGCACAAGCCTGGTAAAGAGAGCTTCATGTGGCAATGAGTCGGTTATTACCTAGCCTAGTGGCTGGAAGAAAGAGAAGTCGGGTCTCGATTTCCGACCTGTAAATTACCTGTGTCTTTGTTGCCACTGAAGCGGACCGTCCTTAAATCTCAACTAGACGCCTGTGCTGTGGCTACCAAATATTTTATACAACACAGGCTGTACAAAAAGCTTGTCACAACACGAAACTAAAATAAATCACCAAAAGACTATTGACAGATTTATAGAACTGCAGTTGTATGGAGTAAAATAGTTAAAATTTTGATTTATGCTCGGAATTGTATACGATATTGTAGCTAAACAGGATTAGACGTAATGGTATCAGCCTAATTAGACTTCTAGAATTCCGCGTTTACCGTGCGAAGTGACGCAGGTAGGGGGACAATAACTTTTGCTTTGCACAACGTGACGTTAAAATTTTTGAGAGCCATTGGATAAGAGCCAATCCGTCGCTGGTGGGTAGCATTGTCAGGTAGTAGCAGAACAGTGGGCAGTGTGGGACTGGTGGGCCCTCCACTGCCATCTATAATATAACGCAATTACTATCGATTCGCCCGTTCGCTTTATGTTCGGTTCACGGCAGGTTTGATCGGGAAATGTCACAAAATTGGTTTATCTTTTGACATTATTCAGATAACTAAAACACAGGGAATGGAAGTATGGTAGTATGCACAAGGGATAGCAGTGAATCAGGGGTATACAATTAGCTATTGAGAACTGAAAATCATCAATTGAATAGATATTGCCTTCGATGTTTGAACTGGTTGCTGTGGTAAATAGGCAGGCATTTAAATAATTGTATGATTGAATTATGTTGTTTAAGCCTTTCTATGTGACTTCTGTTATGTAGGGATGCGATACCCACGTAGAATAAATTAGCTGGCGAATAGCATTACCCATGTCATAATTACACAATAAAAGTTTGTTGTCCGCTGCTAATTATGAAACAAAGTCAACACGATGACAGAGAAGGTTATTGAAGGGAGGTAATATTGAACAATTGGAACATATAATTTAATAATCCCTACTATATGCTGACGTAATTTAAAATTAATTAAAAATATAGCGATAGTTTATTTGGGTTAGATGTAGAGGTATAAAAAAAATTTGGAATATATATCGATTTGTTAAACATGGCGCAGCGCGTGTGTGTAAATTTCAAGAAAATCTGCGATTTAATTATATGTGAGGATTTATGTCACAATATTAATATCGTTAGTAAAATAATTAACTAATTGGTGTGGTAAAATCCTGACAGAGAAAGGCTTTTCTGATATATGTCCTATTTTATGTTAATGGTTCTGTGTATCGCCGATGTGTATTAATAATTGTCAAACTAGATGCAACACAGAGCAGTCTATTTGTTATTCTGCAAGTTCACTCTACATGTTTCGGGTGTCAACCACACCAATCATCAGGAATACACAAAACTGCAGCTACCTCCCTCCAACGTGGCAAAGCTCAGACATGTTGGAGGGAGGTAGCTGCACAACAAATATGACCAGTACCTGAGGCTGTAGTTAAAGTTTTGTGTACTCTTGATGATGGGTGTGGTTGACACCCGAAACATGTAGAGTGAACTTGCAGAATAATAAATAGACCGCATTTTATTGCATCTCGTTGGGCAATTATTAATATGTCCTATTTTATCACCATTGCTTTTCAAACGTGTTTTCGAAGAGGTTTTCTAACAGGGGGCCCAACATTTTCCTTTGCATGACCCCCCCCCCCCACCGAGAATACAACAGTTTTAGAATGTGGCTCTGCTCAGCATAGAGATTTCGAAGGCGCGTTCGCATAGTGGCGAAAGGCGCCTATTGTCTTCATAATGTCCGTCCTCCTGTTTTCTTTCAATCTGTCCCTCAATCCGTCCGCGCGTATCAGCGTGGCTCGTACTGGAAAGATTTCCATAAAATTTAAGACTGTGAACCTTTTGAAAATCTGGTTAAAATCCGTTAACAACGTTGGGTGCTTCATATGAAGACCTGTGCAAGTTTCGTTGTTTCCGGCAACATTAAATCATCATAAAATCTCCCTCTTTCGAGTGAAATGGTGTTAGCTTCTTGTAGTATCCGAAGAAGAATAAACATTACGCGAACGCGTCACTATTTTACATTATAAGTAAGCCGCGTATCTTGTTTATCTGCGGCATCAACAGAAACTAGGATATCAACAGAAGCCAGAGACTGCCAGGACCTAATAAGACATCTTAAAGGAAAACACAAACAGATCGCACTGCAGTGGATACCAGGACACTGCCAAATTACAGGGAAAGAACAAGCCGACGTACTGGTCAAAAAAGGGTGCCAAAATTACACAAACCTATATCAGAGAAACACCCTACCACTCTATTGAACTACATTTAAAGCAGGCATTTCGAAGCGTACACAGACACGAATTAGAGACAAGAATATCCCATAAACCGTGGACGCAAGAAATATCCAAGGTAACAGACTGGTCTAGAAGAAGGGCAGTTGCAGAGTTCAGACTGTGCGTTGGGCATGATTGCTTGGGTGCGCATCTCCACCACATTGGAATCCGCCCTGACCCCTACTGCACGCTATGCAGCCTCCACGAATCCACGGATAGAAACCATCTAGGACAATCTACCGCATTATCTAATAAGACGGAATGTGAGCGATACTGGGAGGCTAGGAAAAAAATGATGGAAAATTGACTTTGTTATTTTATTATTGCTATTTTTTATGCCTACCCCTTAGCATTAGGACTTTATATTTAACCTGAATGTCTCCTTTTTTCTGTTTTTTGTTTTTTAAAGTTAAATTCTTTTCTTTTTTTAGGTTTCACTTTTATTGGTCGCATAGATCAGTGATAAACAGTCAATGTATCTGCCATTAGTAAAATAAAAAAATAAATATTTTAAGTTCACCCTTTGAGGCCTAACGACCCCTATAGGGGTCGTACCGCACCGCTAACCTCTAAACGTTTAATTTTATGCATTTATTCAACATATATAGGTACTGAAAATTTTAAACATGGCATATACTCTCTGTTCTTTTCTCTTCAAAATGCAGTTTGTTTCATAATTCTAACGTATTTTGTTCCTGTATTATTCACATTTTATATACAGAATGTGCTAAAATTAAAAAAAAAATAATTCCGGCGCCAAAATGTTAAAATGGTTTTCTTCTCTTAGTTTACGCCCAAAAATGTCAGCTTATGTCATAAGTTGTCTTGGAGGTAACTGAGAAACACACTTAGAGTTTTAGTTGTTAAAGTATGTTGTGATTTGTTCTTTACAGTTTGGGTTATCCTAAGTGACATATTTAATTTCAATTCAATTAGCCCTACTGTACAAACTCTTACGTCTTCTGGTATGTGACACTATTCCGTTGAGTGACAGTAAGACACCCTACTTTCCCGCCCGTTTCTTATTCTTGGACTACTTGGTCCCAAATTTGAAGGCACTACTAACTCTGGTAAAGTTAAAGAATTCCCCCAAATTACGGCATCGAATGTCAGAAGACTTGAATCATTAACGACGCTCCTGTGATAAATTCAGACCTCGCGTAAAACACTTCAACGCAAACTGCTAAATTCCACACAAGAAATAACCTTTCATTTCCATCGAAGAGACTGGGTGGGCCCGAGAAACAGTCTTAATGTTTTGCAGACTGAAAAAAATTTCTTTTCCTCTTGACGGAATTTGAAACGGGATTCCTCTGTTTTCGAGCCTGTAGCCCGTTCACTGTACCACTTGAGTTATCGTGGCCATTTTTCTCCCCATGGGGGTGACAGCCCCTAGTGGACCCAGGGACTCCACATTGTCCAGGCTTCACGATCACACTCATAAGCACCACACTCGTTATGACTCCTCTGGACTAGTGATAGGCTGTTCGCAGAGAACTCTACCTGACCACACGCGACACTCACAACAGACACACATCCATTCCCCCAGCGGCATTCGAACCCGAAATATCAGCAAGCGCGCTACCGCAGACCCAAGTTTTAGAGCGCGAGGCCAATGGCATCGACATCCCTGCTTCAAGTGTAATAATAATAATAATAACAATAATAAACATGAGCAACATACCAGGAAAACATGAATTCAAGGAACTACATAAACAACCACATTGGGCACTGCACACATACTTCGGAATGTATTGATGTAAAAGTGCAATAGATTCAACACTGAAACTAACGATATAAGCACCATGAATAGTAACAACAGAATAGCTGTAACACTGTATTCCCTAGGGACATAGTTTGTTTCAGGAATATAAGTATAAATACCCTGCATAAAGGAGATGATGATGATGATGATGGTGATAATAATAATAATAATAATAATAATAATGTTCAATGGTAAAAAAAATCTAAGATCTTCCAAATCGCAACTAAATAGTATTATATCGACACCAACATCTGACTGTGTTTAAAATGTATATAAATCTTATTAATGCATTTTTAAGTACAAATAAATTCGTATATTTGAAGCCATTTAATTAAAGTAAGTGTTTTGGGCGACGCACCATCTGTACAGACGTAGGACGTTTGTCTAGTCCGAGAGCATCATAAATGTTACTGATCTCACGGTAGCACCTATGTGGAAATATTTATACAAATTTGTCCCTTGAGTAAAATTAGTTCTATTATCGAGTGCCCATTAGATCACTGATTATTTTACTGCGATGTGACGGAATGTCGTTAAGAGTATAGGGAATTAACACACTCAAGAGCAATAGATGCGAAATTTTCAGCGGACAATAAAGAGAGAGAGAGAACAAAACTGCAACTGGTTTAACCCATTACGTAATATGAAATTTGCAACATGGCTTTCTGTACTTCCACCTCTTTATAAGTTCCCACAATACACCTACGAATGTACTTCTTTTACCCCCGTAAGAAAACTACAGAATTTCCTACGTTTATTTCACGTAAATGTTGATCATTTTTTATCACTTCATTTATACTTTCTGTAACGAAACGTACCCAAATCGGAAGAAAACAGTTGAAAATGTGGGAAGAGTTTTCATTTATGTCCTTCAGTTAAGTGCGGCTTTCATTGGACCTTTAGTGACGGGCTCATACTTCTGTAACGATTTCGCCATTATCTGTCAAGAAATGTCAAATTACAGGTAGAAATTTATTTACGCCTTATGTGAGGAGCTGATTTACAAGAAATTCGAGGTTAATAGACAAAGATTTTTCTTAAATAAAAAACTCCTATTGCAGTATTGATGAAAACCGGGCAACAGGCTTCTGTCGCCGCCATTACATGACAGACGGAGCAAATGGCCGACCTGATTTCCTCCACAAGTGTTCCTTTTTCACTTCGCACAGAGTGTGTAAAACGAGATTCAGATTTATAGCCCTTTAAAACACTCTATTTAAAAGATTTAAAACAGAAAATATTCCACCCATTGTTTAGACACGCATATTCATTCCGTTTTGTAATGCGGGTGAACATTTCAGTGCAAGCCAAAAGTAAAAGGCAATTTATTTTCGTAATTCTGCATTGGCAGTTCGTACGTATGTGTACGTTGTTATGCATGTACATGTATCTATGCATATAGACTTATATACAGGGCTGTACATATGTATGTTTATATACCAGTATGTACAATTTGTGTTGCACAAAATGGCACTGCTGCTAGAATTAACAATATAGAGTTTAATGATAATAATAATAATAATGGATCCTGAATAATGGATTTAAAATGATAGAGGGTAAATTTGCAGTGGCCAAATGAACGCAATGTACCAACAGTTACTTGGAGGAACTGAGTAAATCTAGGGAATACTTCAAGCAGGTTAGTCTGTTTTCCCACTGAAATTAGAAATGACCTCCTTCCACAGGCAAGGATTTACCCAAATGTAAAAATTTTCTTAAGTTCTTCGTATTATCCATAAAAGTCCCCCTCTTAAATGTCCTGCCAAATATATACAGTCCGGATAAGCAAGTGTTTCTTTTTTAAGATGCAGTTTAATAATATACTTGTACTTATTCTTAAATCCCACAAACGAGCTTCAGGATTTCGAAATAAACTTTCTTTAGCTTTTACCATATTTTTGTTCTTTTCGCGTTTCTAATTCATCTCGTCTTCCTGAATTTAATCGTCATAATTACATTTAATTATTGACGTAATTTTACAAACGCTCACAAACACAAAATTCTCGACTTTCCTGTCGCTAGCTGTCCCTTGCATTCAAATTTTGTCTTCGATCATCCTGCAGTATGCACCTAATTCTGGTAGAAGATCACGTTAATTGACAACGAAACTGCGGGTTATTCGATAACACTTGTTCATTTCCACGTCCCCAATTAATAGACAGATATATTTATATTTAACTGAAGAATAAAAAGCCGACTAGACACCACTTGTTATTTTATTGTACTTCTTATAGGTTCAACATGTTTCAGACATTACTATGCCCATCATCAGAAGCTCGCGACTATAACGTTGATTACCATATTGGTCGTTTCGTTCTTGCTTTGCTGTAGGTTGGAGGTTCGGTACTGTTGGGTTGGAGTAGTGACCGGGCTACAGGCTAAAGCACAAGTTGTGCTTTAGCCTGCAGCCCGGACATTACTCCAGCCTAACTGCACCTGGTATCATCATACCTATATGTGTGATGATACCAGAGGCTGTTTAATGCAATTTTGACCTCCTGATAATGAGCAAATGTGCTCGAAACATGTAGAGGCATGAAATAAAACTTATTGTGAAACAAATTTTGTGCATCAAGTTGGTTAAATACTAAGCTAAGTATAGTGAGATGCACGGTCAACAAAACTTCAAAATTTTACAACTCCAAAAGTGACGGTAAGAAATGGTAAAATTCCTTCCTTATCTCTGTACCACACCATACAACATGCGTTGGAGGAAATGGCGGTTTAACTTCCCGAATTTTTAAAACCGGCGCTGAATCGAAGCGTTCAATATCACGGTGTATGTTGAAATATAGACGTGTAGGAGAGTGGTCTACATAGGAGAAAGACTGAGGCTTGGAGTCGAAACGGACCCTCTGAAGAAGGGAAGAACTGCTGGCCAAGGAAAGAAAAACTGATGTAAAAAAACTATTTTAATTAGAAGCATCAAAACCTTTAAATAGTTTTTAAAAACTGCCTTTTAAATTAACACAGAGTCTAGAGTACAATTAGTGTACATGTGGCACTTAACAGGAGGGAAGAAAACACATTCACGATTTGATTGAATCCCCGAAGGAAAGAGACCAATTGGACGTCATAGTTGTAGATGGAAGAATAATGTTGAAATTGATATTAAATTAACCCTTTAAACTCCGAATTAAATCCCATCTGCCATTTTCTGGCACTATTTGGAGCTCACCATATTCTCCACGTTAGCAGGATAAGGGTTAATAACGTGGTAGGCCGTAGACTGCATTCATGCGGCTTATATCATGGCTTTTAAGAATACAAAAATTAGATTTCCTATTCTCCAATCTGAGGATACATTTATGACTGGATTAGCAACTACTGGCTTCACAAGAGCGACCCTGCTACATGATGTCAGATAGCTGACGAAACGCATCCAGTCTATATTGACTGGTGCTACATATAAACGCCATTACACCAAGACAGAACTCATCTGTAGTCTATTTGGGAGCTATCTCATTTGAAGTCAAATCCTGCTGTTATTTGGAAATGTTAATCTATCGGGAATTAATGAGAAGTGTGACTGTTTTAACAAACACACAGCAGTACTGCACTCTTGATGCCCGCCCTCGTTCTCAAATAGCTCCACATTTGCTACCCCCTGAATGTTAGCATCCCGCACAACAAACTACTGTACAGTTTTCAAATGACGCTTTGCAGACTTAATCTGTTGGTTGGGGGTGGGTGGATGGTGGCCTCAGTTCATTATCAGTATATACGCCACACACAAGGTCCCTTCCACATTCACCCATGATATATTTTACCCACAATATTGTCCCCTCAAACCTCCACAAAGCTTGGTTACATTTGTTATGGTTTTCTGTCTCCTAGGTAAATAAGGGAAATCAGTACCATTATAGGCCCGAGGTGCCCAGAGTGTTCCAGGAAGTTAAGGTTTCCGGATTACGTGACCGTGACCCAGGATGGTGGTAAGGTTGTCAGTCTTACGCACCGGCCGTCTTTTACCCCCAGAAAATACTCCTGGTACTTATTTCTGTTAGAGGCTGAGTCGACCCCAGGGCCATAGTGTGATAGGAAGGATTATGTCAATTAAAAAATTCCAATAACACCATCTGGAATCGAACCAACGACCTTCAGATTTGTAGCAAAGCACCTTAACCACTGTGCTACCGCGGTCCCCGGTTTTTTTGTCTCTAAAAGATGAAATTAATAAAGAAATATACTCTTGTCGTTCAGGAAATACGTTAACACTGCGTGTAAGTTCTTAACCAATACAGGAAGAGTGACTGTGGTAATATGGTGAGAATTAACCGCGTTGCGGTTATTTCGTATTCCCAGTTGAAAAAAGCCTTTGTGACACAAATTTAAAGAAAATGGCCAGGTGCAGGGGGTTTTGAAGCAGGTACCACAGGACATGAAATTATGTCAAGAGAGAAAAGAACGTGGGTGTTCCCACGATGTGACGAGTGCTACAGTTGTATAAAATCAACCAGTTTGTTAGCGTGGCTTATTCATTTGCTTGCCTCCTTTCGTACAAAAGCCGAAATATCAACTAGAAATAAATATGAAGGAAATATGATTCAAACCCAAATCCTTAATTATATTTGGTACCCACATTTGCATTCCTTGCGAAGTTCAGAGTTGTTCCTTACTTGCTTGAGATTTTTTTCTTAACCATTGTATGCATGCATAGACAAGGGCGCCATATAATGTGACGCCGTTTGTTTTGGTAAATTTATCGAGTACCCACCTACAAGATTTTCTAGAAACCTTGGAGCCCCAGCCTCCTGGAATCCACAGGGCCTGACCAGTCCTGTAATAGGGTTGCTTTACCTCTACCCACTTACAAGTCATTGCATTGCCATGGACTATTCAGCTTATCTTAAAGATGACTAATATTAATGACAGACCTGCATTCCACATAACAATAAAATCGTAAGGCATAAAGTTCGCAAATTTAAATTTCAGTGTTTTTAATATATATATATATATATATATATATGTGTGTGTGTGTGTGCGCGCGCGCGCGCGCGCGCTGTAACCGGGGTAGTGTAGTCGGTGCAGCAACGAGGCTACTGTTTGGACGGTCCGAGGTTCGAATACCGATAAGAGCAAAGGTCCACTTCTACGAAACCAACAGCCCTTCCGGGTGACGAACCACAGTCGTATTTAATGGGTAACGAAATTATTTTCAGGAGCTAAAGTGGCCGATTTTCAAAGTTAACCTTTTGGAGCCGGAATTATTTTTTCAATTTTAGCACACTCTGTTTACAAAATGTGAATAATACAGGAACCAAATATGTTAGAATTATGAAACAAACTGCATTTTGAAGAGAAAAAAACGGACAGTATATACCACGTATAAGATATTCAGTACTTATATTTGTTGAATAAATATATAAAATGCAACTTTAGAGGCTAGCGGTGCGGTACGAATACTATAGTTGACATTAGGCGTCAAAAGGTTTCAACTGTTCTTTGAGAGATTTCAGCCGGTACAGAGTTGTTGAAAGTGTACGTGAAAAAAACAAACAAGATGTGTAATTTTCTTACTAATTTGTGACTTTCCTTAAACCAATACACAATACCTCACTGTCAATACCCCTACGAACAACACTTCATACAGACATATCAATATAATGGTACTCTCATAACAGAACAAAACAGAGGCGAACGAAATACCCTATTCCAGCTAGCCATCGACACCGGTCTTACGTCACAACTATTCCTTAACTAATGAATATCTACCGTACGATACACATGAATCAGTTCCAACTCAACAACGAGAGCGGATGGTAGTAGATCCGGGTATGTAAAGACTATTCTTTTGATCTCAGTAGTGTTATTCCCGAATTATTTTATAATAACTAAATCAGGTATACACACAATAGTATTAACTGACTTTGTTTATTGCATTTTCTGATAGAACTTCAACATAACCTAAATTATGTACATATATAGTTTGTTATATATTTTATATACTTTGTTGTACATAATTTAAAAATATTTCTTTTAACCATCCACCATTATTTTATGTATCACATTCGTCAAGGCTAGTAACATTCAATATAACCAATCTAGAATTTTAAATTATACATCAGTATTAATAGCAGCGTATTTTACTCATTGCAGGTAATCAATACCAGAAGCTGTAATTACAGCTGTACCAGCTCCTGATGATGGGTGTTAACACCAGAAACATGTAGAGCTGCATACAGAAATGTAATAAACTGAATAAGTCTCATCTTGTTGGAAAATTATTAAATTAGATTCACGATGAACGGACCCATGAATATAAAATATCCTCTACATGTTTCGAACAAATATTTGTTCATCATCAGGAGGAGTTCTTTACAAGTAGCTTACAGTGTTTCACCATGCATTTTATGAGGTATCTAGTCGCTGACACGATACGATTGATGACCTCCTCCTGATGATAAACAATTACTTGTTCGAAACATGTCCAGGATAATTTAATTTAAATGAATTACTAAGAAAAGTGTGCACCTTGTTTGACTTTTTCTCACGTATGTTTATCACGATACACGATTCAGTGAATGTAAAGTTTGTTTGCAAGATTGCGAACGCTAATGGCTGGCTGCAAGTACGATATAGCCCATTCCCTTCAAATTCTACAACAAATTACGACCATTTGGACACTCTCCAATGTAGTTGGAAAACCCGAACTACTCAAGTTATGTGAAAGTGTCCTAAAATATAGGAAATTACGTTTTCTTCTTTAATCCTTTCCCTCCTACAAAACCTCGTTGTTTCTTATCCTTCGTGTACAACGGAGTTTATTCCTATCTCCACAGTTCAACGGTACACCCAAACAGCTACTAAGTTCCTTCTTGTTATGCCCTTGTTAATTGAATCTTCAAGAATGGTGAACTGTTTCTCGTGGATTAACATTTTGTGCAAGAAGAAAATAACATTTCATTGGTTTGGATTTTAAACGAGATAATTTTCATTGTACTTATGCGAATACATTAGAAACTTGTGCGAAGAATCAAGGAAGTTAAGTCTGGTAAATGGGCACCACCGTTTCTTAAAAAAAATCTTCTGTCATCGTATTTGGGTTGGAAATTGACAGACTCGGAAGGTACAAGAAGAAACGTGTGGAGAAAAACATGAAATTGACGACCGCTGAGTTTAAGAATGAGTGGAGTCGTATCTCTACTCCCCCTGTATGCCTTCGTGGCGCGGACAAGGATAAATTTGCCCCATTGCCTTTACCATATGATTTCCACTACATCTTGTGGCTTCAGGTTTTTGTGTCTTTCTTAGACAGACACTATCGTATTCCTCTGGAAATATAAACAAATGCTTGTTTTCTTCAACGTTGCACCGTGCATTTTGTAGTTTATTTCAGTAACACAAGAACAAACGCACAAATATAGTCTTTAATAATCTAAAATTTAAATTAAAACACTTAAAACTTTCCTACATGTTTCGATCATACGATCATCATCATGGACAGCGTACGACTCACACATAAAACACGACACGCTGCCACAACACCAAATTAATATAACGAAGTAAATCACTGAGTGATTTAAGTGTAACTTTAGCAAGGAACAAAGAATGCTCCCTGAGGGTGATCGTATGATCGAAACATGTAGGAGCGTTTTAAGTGTTTTAATGTAAATTTTAGATTATTGAAGAATATATAAGTGCATTTGTTGGTGTGTTACTTAAACAAATGCTCGTTTATTTCGTAGTGTCTCAGAGACATTTCTTCATGGAAGGGTAAAACCCTGAGTTTTGCTTGCCTAATCGTTTTTATCCGGATGTTGTTCTTTTGATCTATGTCACTGTGTATTATTGTCGTTAGGTTCCTAAATTTCGAAGGAATGGGATAATGGTGACAACATGTTATTTCCATACGTTCTCATCCAGCTACAAAACTCTATGGTGTCACAGATGTTCATAGTAAATTGCACCGCAGTAAGAATATCAAAAGTTACAACCCTTCATTTTATTAGCTATTGAAAATAATTGCAAATCTAATTCGAGTTTCATAGGACAGTGAATTGCGAAGATTGTGTCTTGTGTGACGAGACAGCCTGTAGCTAAATATATGTTTACCGACGTTTCAGAATAAAATATTAACTCCAATTTCATAAGAGAGTGCTGTCTTTCAAAAAAATCCCAAGATTATATCAGAGTACAAGGCGATTCCTCCCAGAAGACAAAATCTTTTATTCCATCTTCCCTTCGAATATTATCGTATACACTCCTACTCATTCTTACTGGCATTCTGAAAACATAAACTGGCAACAGCAGAAGAATACTGTAATTTAGAATGTGTCAGTAATGTAAAGTATGTTTTCAGGAATGGTAATATAGTTGTTAATTATAATAAAGTGCAGAATGTTTTCACTTGTTAGGATAGATACTAATCTGTGAAGTTCTATTCCTCTGAAGAAACTTGCTTTCAGTTTGGAGATTTCATTCATGCAGATAAGAAGATTAATGATTTCTGGAGGGGTTTATAAAGAAGGCTTAAGACTTTCTTTCTAATTAGAGGTCTGCAGTTTTCTGCAAAGCTTCTAGAGAATTTGTGAATATGTACCAATATCACTACTTGTAAATTAGCTGTGTTCTAACGCCAGGTTTTAAGCAAGACTTATTACTGCTTAGTTCGGAAAATTTTAACTTGTATTCTAATATTATGAAATCTAAAGACAAAATTTAAGGGGCGCTGTGGCATTAATTGGTGTTTGAGTCTGTACGAAGTGTGTCCTTACATCCAGAGGAAAGAACGTAGGTCAAAATTGTTCAGTACAAACCTGCTGAAATATACATTTGAACCCAAGAGAGAGAAAAGAGGAAGTTTAGAAAAGTATAAGTCATGAGAAGCATAATAAAACATTACGTAGATGGTGCATACATTTACAACTGTGATTCCAAATGTTTAATCCGGAAAGATACTGCAGTCACAATCTTTGTTCTTATTACATTCCGCTGTAGAAATTATGGTTGTGAATACATTAAACTTTTGGCGCAGGAATTATTTTTTTTATTTTAGCACACTCTGTATATAAAATGTGAATAATACATGAACCAAATACATTAGAATTATGAAACAAACTGCATTTTGAAGAGAAAAAAACGGAGAGAATATACCATGTTTAAAATATTCAGTACCTATATTTGTTGAATAAATATATAAAATGCAACTTTAGAGGTTAGCGG
>Ga0136643_10009452_pt1 | contig 14347 bp, 16 predicted proteins | sample TergutLab28metaG_FD_96883 | JGI IMG/M metagenome (GOLD analysis project Ga0136643, IMG submission 96883) | Labiotermes labralis P1 segment gut microbial communities from Petit-Saut dam, French Guiana - Lab288 P1 (version 3) (version 3) | ecosystem: Host-associated > Arthropoda: Insects >... | reverse complement strand
TACGCCCATCATCAGGAGCATTAGATGTTGAGTTGCAGCATGTGGTTTTCTGCACCGAGTTTTTGGATGGGTGGTGGTCTTGAGAGCCGCTGCGTAGGTCGTGTGTACGGTGTGGATGGTGCCGTGCGACTTGCACCCATCCAAAAACTCGGTGCAGAAAACCACATGCTGCAACTCAACATCTAATGCTCCTGATGATGGGTGTATGTGCCCGAAACATGTCGAGCTAAGAATACATCAATAAAATTACCTTGTTGCATCAAGTTGGCATTTCACATTATTTCACAGATATTTGTTTTGTGGTGCAGTATGTGTGACTCACTGAAACGAAATTCTGCTGGTCTAAAAGACATGAACTGATATTTTAAATACAAAAATTAAATATTTAATCACTTCTTAAATATTCCATCCATCAAATACCTTGCAATATGTGGACAAAAGTCCACACGAGATTCTCATATCAAGAAAATTTCAAACAAACTATGATGACTCACATTTATAACTCCTTAAGTCACAAACTTTTGTTGCATAAAGTATGGTAACACAGATATCTATGGGATTATTTTACTGTAATCACAGTTCCCACCACTGATCAGCATTATTTGGTGGATCTATTCTGAGATATCCACTACTATATTCATTGGATTGGGCATCTTTGTTATTGCTAGTGTCATGATACCTGAGCCAAACCAGCAATGTTACAAGATTCCTCGAGTGGAGGTAGCATAGATTTTTAACCTGGCATGTCTTCCTATTTCTTTTTAGATATTTGCTGTTCTTAAGTTCTCCTTGATGACACTAAATAATACACAATTTTTCACGCAATCAGTGTAACTGATGTTCTTCATTTTTCTACAGCTACACGTTTCAGATTCCCTATTTTATTAATAAGCAGTTGGGATACGTGCAGTGTTCATTATTTAGACACATTTGCAAAATTGCACAAAGCCACTATTAGGTTTGTCATATCTGTCTGTCTGTCCATCTGTCGGACCATATTGAACAACTTGGCTCCCACTGAGCAGATTTTCATGAATTCTGATATTCTTCTTAGAAAGAGACTTTTTTAGAAAAAAAATTGTAGAGAAAATCAAAACACACATTCTTTGTGTTTCTGAAAATCAAGCCATTTATGAGATAATGTGGAAACATATGGTAGTGCTGGACACGTCACATATGGTAGTGTTGGAAAGTCACATGACAATATAATACAGCACATCGGCTCTGCATGCTGGATAACTAAGGCTACACACACACACACACACACACTTAGAATATGTAACACTTATTGCTTCTCCACTACAACAACGGTTACATTAACGGGCCTCTAAGTTACTTTTTATGTACATTGCCTGTCTTGTTAAATGTAGGAGACACAAAAACTCTTGTAAATATGATTTCAAGCAGTCTCCTGGGTTGTTATTTCATGTTAATGCTGAAGATGGAGGCACTTTGCTTCTCCAAAATGTTGGTAATTATTTACCAGCTGACGCTGTGTAACATCCCAGAAGACTTGAACCTTCACCAACAACAGTGTGAGAATCTCAGACCTCACAAGCACAGTTCTGATTCACAGGAATTATATGAGACAGAGCATAAATGAGGATGAATTTATACTCAGCTGTTGCATTCTAAAATATTCAGATGTAAATTTCATTGCCAAAATCTGTAAAAAGAGAAGCTATTATTGGCAGAGTGTCAAACACAAAACAATCCTTAGTATGATGCATAATATCTTAGGCTGTAAAATGAAAATGACAGTTTACAACTGTAACATAGTTGTCATTCAGCAATAAATTCAATATTATGTATCAACATTAAGTTTGACATATTAAATATTTATTCACCTTATCTACTGCTGATGCATTCAAACCAGCACAAATATGAATAACCAAAAAAGTTCACCTTCAGGAAAAGTTTTTCTTACATTATTTTATTTTCCATCAGGAATCTCTTTTTATGACTTAAAGATGTGTGTGTGGCACTCCATTTGTTCAGTCAGAATGTTCAATAGTCAAAGCAGTCACTTTTGTAAAACAGGAACTGAAATACTGAACTGTATCTGTAAATACAGTGTGCCTGTTAACATTCTGCTTTTCAATTATGCACATACTTTGTAAATATAGAGTATACTGCGTTAAAGAAAGTAAGGGCTAGGTCTAATATATTTATTTCCAAGCTGAATGTTTCCAATTCCACTTTGCACATTGTCTGCACTGCAAATGGAAATGAGGTGGAAATCAGAATGGCAAGTTTCATTGAGGCATAAGAGTAATGACAAATGGTCAAAATACTCAGAGGTAAGTAACTATTTTGGGAGTCCTGGTGTGACCATGATGATGATGATGATGATGATGATGATGGTGGTGGTGGTGGTGACCAATCTTAGAGAAACAGGTTGTGAAAGAGTGGAATGATTTCAATTATGTTACAGTCAGATATACAGCAGGTTTCAGAGAATTTGGTAGTTAATTCTGAGTTCCATTATGGAAGGTAATTTCTTAATCAGTTAAGTGAACATGAGTTTAGGAGTTTGCTTCATTGAGTTAGTGGTGACAGTATTGGTGATTGTAACTTACATTGAAGGTGACAATGATAGTTGTGGTGATGGTGACTGACAGTGAAAGGGTGATGGTGTTGGTGGTGATGAATCCTACTCAACAAAGTATATAGTCAATCATTCATTACCTGAATGGAACAACAAATAATTTCTTTGCAGTCATTTGAACATAACAGTACAACATTTTCATTGCCACATTAGTTTAAACTCTACTACTGAGAATGACTTCTAGTATTTGAGGTACTACTTTAACCCCTGAATGCCAAGAGTGTTCTTGTACTGAGGTGCAATTTACATTCCAAGAATTCTACATACCAATCTTGCAGTATCTGCAGAAAAAAAGAGTATGATTTACATCACATCAGCAATTAGGTGTAATGGTCTTGAAGCACCCCAAAAAAATCATCATTTCTGTAAGAATAAGCATCCTAAAATTGTACACAAAATTCATCCACAAGCATTGATTTAATAGCCTGCAATGCAGATGCTGACTTGAACACCTGTCCTTCACTTAAAATTGTATAAATTCACCTCAATAGATGATCTCTCTTAGAATGTCCTACACAAATCTCTTACAAAAAATTCTTGCAAAAACAAAAAACTGACTGATCTTCTACCCTGCCATGACCCATAAAAGTAAACAACTAGCAGGTCAGTCACTTAGTGCCACACCAAATGTCCCTAGTACACTGTAAATCAGAAGTCGAGTGTACTTCAGTTGTTCTACACTTGATGGTGTACAGAAATTAATGAAACCCTGTCACTGAAATGGGGTTACCATTAGACAAGAAGGCATTTGGTGCCAAGCCCGAATGATTTGGATTCACAGGCCCTAAGATGCTGGCCAGTATAAAACCCGTCAAGATCATAAGCATTCAGTGGCAGTAAATATAGTACAGGAAATCAAAGTGTCATTTGACATGCTTGTAAGTGTTTGCAGTCAAACGTGGTCCAAGTCAGCAAGGCAATCAAGAATGAACAACATTCATTACATGCTTATTAATCTTTTGATAATATTACTATAGAATGTACTATAAACTGCTAATGGCAACGTTTTGCACAGAAAACCTGTGCAGAGGCACAGTTTGCACTGTTAATCTTGGTACCAATTAAGAAGACAGCCTTCAAGAATGTCAAGCTCATGGCATACCATCCCTCTGACATGCAAGGAAACACAAGAATAAATCAGCTGTCAATTATAGCCATGTTTTTAGACAACTTCTGTACTTCTGTCTATAGCACTACATGTTTTGTTTATTTGTAATCCATCATCAGACACAAGTGTAAAACAGTGTGTGAGAATAACCACTTTTATACATACATACAACATGCAATTAAATAAAAAAATTTTGCCTGCTCTTGGCTTATAAAGAAGCCAAAACATGTAGCATTCAAAAACATAAAAGTTATTGTCTGAAAAACAAGGTTGTGATTGATGGCCCATTTATGATTTTAAGCAATGTAAAGGGATACAAAAATTAGAAGAATCGTTCACATAATGTGTTTCGTTTACAGTTTTAAATGCTGTATGCAATGTAGCTCTTTCGCTGTAATGTTGAAGAAGGTTTCATTACTCACCATATTTTTTATTTTATGTATATTTAGTTTGTGATGACCCAAAGTAACAGCACATTGCATCCAACATTGCACCATCAAAATAACGTTTGATTTTTTCACACGTTCATCAGGTGTTTGTGAGGGTTGCCTGAAATGAGAACTGAGGACAATTAAATTGGTAACTAGGAGTTTTAATGTTAATAAACATTTTATTTTAATGTTATCAGTATTGTCATTTTTTCAAAATACAATTTCAAAAACTAACAATATATAAACAATCAATACTTTCAGTAAATTAGTCATGTCCACTAGCTGAAGCAATGGAGGCTTGTGGTCTGAGTTTGAAACCACACCAGAAACCACCTTCAACAGTCATTTCAAAACTTTTGCTGAGTTGTAGTGGTAACCGTGTCTTGGAAGTGGTGTGTAGTTCAAAATGACTCAAGAGGTGTACCAGCACTACTTTTGTCTCCAGCAGGGCAAAGCGATTTGCTGCAAAAACGTAAGTAATATATCTATGAATAACAGGAAACTACTACACAGTTTATTACACTATAATACGCTACACACATTCATGGCGCTTGTAAGTCATCACACTGCAGGCCTATCAGGTCTGTTGTATCTTATTTTATAGATAAAAATCGGAGGAATGGTTAAGTTAAATCTTGCTGTCGCTCCAGACTGAAGTTATTCCATGACAGCATATCAAATGGTAACTGAAATTAAGTGGTGGTCAATTAAAATTTATCGTTAGGGGAAATGTTAATAATCAGTCTGCGATTACAGCCAACATATAAGTAGCAATGGCAGCAGGGAAATGTGTCTGGGGCAAGTAATCACAGTAATCAAAATTTATTGAGCTTCCCTTCATTTGGCTTGATAATTCAAAATTTCTTGAGAGCATAAAAATAATTTTTTTAATCTAAAATATTCATTTTCTGGCCAGCCACTCAGTGTCAGAATATTTCAGTGAGGAATCATCTTGCTTGCCAGCTCTAAAAATAAACTTTCTTCTTGCAAGCAGAACATCATGTTCTTCAAGCTATAACAATTATAATTATTACAAGATTTGTTACATATTAGACAATATAAACTCTTATTTTATTTTGTGAAGCTCTAACTAAAAAAGCTGTCCTGTGGCTGCAAAGAAGGCACAGAGGGGAAGTGGTGGTATTGCTTCACCCAGTCTCAACTTCAGTGCTAGATGGATGCAAGTGGCCAATGTCACACTGCAGCCATTTTGGCCTTGGGAAAGAAACCTGGTGCATTGATCTGGAGGCTGGGTGGGCCACAGGACAAATATGGATGTATATGAAGATGACAATGTGTCCTTCTTGGACCAGGATTTGAAATCTGGTCTGTCCAATCCATAGCACAGTCACTATACTGACTAAGCTACATTGGTCCCTGCAGTTCTAACATGCTTTACATTTCTTTTAGTGAATGTTTATCTTTGATGTGTAACTGAAAAAGCAACTGAGCATGTTATTCTGAACTGGGTACAAATTTTGATCCAGATGAGTAGACATGATTCATGTTTTGTGGGACATGATTTAGCCAAAAAGCTCCTCTGAAATGTAGCAGTTTACAAGTCAATATGGCGTAATATCACAGAAGACATCAAGATTCACCACAACTACTACGACAACCTCAAATCTCACTGAAAACATCTCTTCCTTTATGGTTACTTGTCCATGCTGAAACATGTTTTACAGTTAAACATTCACAACATATCGGCTCCAATTTGTTTCAGAAAGCATTGTGTGTTTAGTGGTTTACTATCCCAGTTCTTGTCACCGTTGCACAATCACTTCAGTTGCTGAATGATTGAAACATAACTTGTCTGTACTGTAAAGTGCAGTTGCTGCTTACCTATGCAATGTCTGGGACCTGATCCAAATGGCATGTAAGTAAACGGTTGTATATTGTGCTTGTTGCCTTCACTGAAGCGATCTGGATTAAACGTTTCAGGGTCAAGAAAAAACTGTGGGTCATGATGCAGACCGTTTACAGGTATATTTATGGTGCTGTCTTTTTCCAACTTGAGGTCACTACCAGGTACATGGTACTCTTTCACACATCTGCGGCTAATTGCCGGTGCAGGAGGGTACATCCGTAGTGTTTCTGTAAACAGTTTACAGTGTCATGTAATGTGATTTCACAGCTAAGAAAATTTTACAGTCACATGTAAGGATAGTCCATTTCCTGTTAAACTGTATCAGACAATCCGAGAGAGCATTTTTCAATATTTGTAGGTACAAACAAAAAGTATGTTTAAAGAATAAAAATTCACTGCCACCAAACCATAAGTTTTATATTTTAATGTTAATATTTAACTTTTTGTTGTTGCCAACCTTGTAATTTTCTTCTAGATAGCTTTAAATGTAGCTCTGGAATCCTGTTTATCTTAACGGCTTTAGGGGTAAACCTGTAAATACAGTTATATTTAGAGTTCTGCAACTCTTATTTTAAAATTTACTGATTTTTTATTTTTTATTGGACATTTTTAATAGAATACAAGGAAAGAGACTTTAGTTGTCTATTTGGTAGAGTTTTCACAACAACTGAGTTCTATCTGTGGTGATTTCACATGAAGTTCAATGATGCAGGAATATGCAGAGTCAAAAATAATACATTCATAAATCACCTATATATATGTATCTCACTAGAAGACACTTTTCCACCTCTGGCAAGTGCTTAAGTGGATGACGAACTTAGAGTCAAGTCTCAAACTGTCACCAAACTGAAGTAACATGGACTACATAATAATTCACAAACTGATGATGGGAAATGTCTCGCATACTACACTCTGTCATTGTGCAAGTGGTTCCCAACAAATTAAACGAATGTGGCGCCATCATCTTCAAGATTAATCAGTCGAAAAAGAATCATCTTTGACTGCTTGACTCAAAACAAGAAGGCACCATGATATATCACAATGCCAGGAACCTCTTTCCCAGTGACACAGGGTCATACATCAGAAGAACCGAGTCTTCAACAGCATTGATGTGACACGCTCATATCTTCAAATTCACAGTTCTTACCAGCTCCCTCTCTATCTGCTTTCATGGTGCGGTGTACAGACAAGGGTGTTTAATCCTCATCCCTGACATAACTCTCACAACACACCATGTAGTTTCTATGTTCTTCCTACCTGAGACTACATTATCCAGATGTCTCATCCTCTGTACTGCCTCATATGTGACCTGACCTCCATGTTCAGCTAGCACCTCATCAATTTCATCCTTAACCTGCTGCTGAATGTCCTGGTGCACTGAAAGCAGAAGTGTGGTGAAGGACAGCAGAATGGCAACAACCTCAAAGCCAGCAGTGAAGAAAACCAGTGCCTGTGCTGCAATGTCATCAATACTTAGACCTGTGAATAACAAAGTAATGTTTCACAAAACTTTAAAGACCCATTTTTATACAAAACTGGCATCAGGTATTCTGAAGTTTCAACATAACTCATGGTACTATCCATGAATTTGTTGGACAGAAATATTTTTACCAATCTGCGACTCACACCACTAAGCCACACATAGTTTGAAGTGGGTACTACTCACACACAAGGCACAAGTAATCAAAATACCCATATCACAAAGAAAGGTAAAACTTTGAAACTGTGCTCACATTGGTTAAAGGAAGCATGATCAAAGAGGAAAGTAATGTGCATGAGTGCAAAATCTGAGGTGCCATGTTACTGTGGTGATTAAATTTTATGATTGCTCAGCATGGAAGGTGCTTTATATTGCCTTTCTTGTCTTAGAATATTGAGGCATCTCCTAGACATCTGGAAAATTTTGTGCACCCGTACCCAATCTCATTTTATTCAGAATGTCATTCCCAGTCAATAGATTTTACAGCATCAACAAAACAGTTAGCCACATGTCAGCACCACATCACTGAAAATACATTAAGCATAGTTCTCTTAATAAATAAGAACATGAAAATAAAATCTTTATGCCTCAAAGTGATCTTTAGGTCATGCAAATGACATATATTTTGTTATGTCTAATCTCCTCTAAATATAATGTTAAAAAATGCTCCACTCTTAGTTTTTCAAAGCAACAACGTGCAATGAAACCATTACCTTTACAACCCATAATTCTGTAATTTCCAAGTTCACTTTCCACCATCCTCCAACAACCAACCCTCTTTTAATGAAAGAAGGCTTACTCATTTTTGTGCCTCTAGTGTCATCTGGCATGTTGCTAATCTCTGACTCCGGATTTGCGCCACTTGAGCTTCCATCCTCTCGCAGATCATCCTCCCGTACCTGCATAAGGAGATGGATCATGTCCGGTTTGATTATTCCTTCCCGTTCTCGAAACTTTATGGAGTCTCTCACCACTGTTCGGAAGAAATCAGCTATTTTCTTTGGTATGATTCTTGCACCAAGCATCTGTGAATGCAAACACATGTTATTACAGCTGTGACAGTTTGGTTTTATAGTTTACGATTTCATCAGCAGATCATACTGAAAACTTCTAAGGGGATGAATGGCTGCAGCATATGCTAGACAGTTGGTAAAAGATATCAAACACCAAAGACTAAATAGATTGGCTTGGCCAATGGCAAATTCCCAGATTTACTGCATAACGTTATAGCAAACACAACTATCCCAGTTTCTAAACCCACACATCATATTTCACCTAGTGTGCACATTTCAGGGCTAGTTATGTCAACTCTTATTACATCTACTGATCTATATATGATTTAATGCTGCTGCTCCAACTGCTGTGTTTCTGTAACGAACCAGTATTTTTGTGTTATGTTGTTAATGAGACACACAGACCATACCTTCATAACCTTTGGTATCATTGTGTAACCAATGAAGACAATAAGTCTCAGAATAGAAAACTTCATAAATTGTTTTCCCATTCTATAGAACTCATTGTCTGGAGTCTGTAGAGTGTTACACTGGATTCCAAAAGCTGCAGTAGCAATCACATCATTGGTGAATTTTGTGAACAGATCCTTCAGATCCAGGGAAAGTGTGTCCGCAGAATCAGCCATCTGTAAAACAAACCAGCAAGTTAATGTAATGTGCCAAAAGATTAAGGAAAATTATGGGTCATGGTTACCTCAGAAATTCCTTGTGTCAGCTCACAACTGAATTTTCACTGCATTAACACATATATAAATTTCGTAAAGATTCACACAAAACATACATGAACCATCAGAAGCTCCATGTGACATAACCTGAAGTCCCCCACACCTCTGTCCCAGACCATCTATCTTAACTGATGGGAGCCAGAAAACAGCATTGTCTGCTGACAAACTACTGACTTCTGCAGATCTGAGATGCCTGGATTGGGGCAATCAGTGAGAATTCTTGCTTAATTGAGTGAAAAATTTTTCTTCTTTTGGACCCTATTTTCTTGATTCTCAACACCTCAAAGTCCAAGTCTGAGTGAGGCTCAGGTTCTTCCAACTTCCTGTGTGGCCCGCACCCAAGAAGAGTTTGGGATAGGGTCGCATGGAAAAATATGTAAAAATTGCCTGTGTTTCAGACTTGATGAAACACTAAAGGCCTGGAACTCAAAGTGTTACAGGAGTTTTAGGTTTTTGGGTTTTTGTGACCATGCATCATGAACATAAGTTAAAGAGAGAAACCAACAAGATGCAACTAATCTGCAGTTTATTGTCAATCGTCTATCTCAATGTGTTTCAGGCATCATTATGCCCATCTTCAGGAGAACAAGACTGTTCTACCGCATATGGTGTTCAAAACTGTAACAAGAGGAGAAAAAAATCGTAAGGTGTGAGAACCGCAGTGTCTTTATGTGAAGTAATGTTTTCATGTGTATGCGAGTGTGACATGGTGTTTAGGCGGTATGTGATCCACATGTATGTTGGATATAGTGTAGTGGGGCTGGCTTTTGGGTGTGGGTGTTGGGTTGTGTTGTGTATGTGTTGTGCCTGCGTGATGTGAAGGGTGTGGTCTACGTATTATTGGGTGTTGCCAGGGAGGAAGTGTGCAGGTCATGGTTGAGGGTCAGTACATGTTGTGTTAGTATGGGCGGGGGGGTTGGTTAGTAATAGACTGAGTACATACCTGGTTGTGCTGGCTGTGGTCATGTGTAGCTGGGATGCAAGCTGTGTGCACTGTGTGAAAGTTGTTGTTCGACTAGCCGGGTCGTTTCGGAGGGTGGGTGGAGTCGATGGCTATCTAACCCACCACTCCAGCTAGCCACATCACGCAGGCACAACACATATACAACACAACACAACACACACACCAAAAAGCCACCCCCACTACACTAGATCCAACATACATGTGGATCACATACCGCCTATACACCATGTCACACTCACATACACATGAAAACCCGGCTATGTCTACAACTCATTACTTCACACAAAGACACTGCAGTTCTCATACATTACAATTTTTTTCTCCTCTTGTTACAGTGCTGAACACCATATGCGGTAGTACAGTCTTGTTCTCCTGAAGATGGACATAATGATGCCTGAAACACATTGAGATAGACGATTGAAAACTGCAGATTAGTTGCATTTTGTTGGTTTCTCTCTTTACTTTATGTTACAGGAGTGTAACATTTTGGAAGCCAGCTTCCAAAATGTCATAGTCCATTTAAAATAAAGAGGATGGACATTGTCCACAACAAGAAGACTGTTCCACTAAGTTGTGTATGATCATCACAGGCCTACAGATTTAAACTCAATGAATTTATTATGAAATATGGAACATTACAGCAACTGCGGTGTAAGTTTTCTACAACCCAATGACTGACTTGCATAATAACTAACTGGTTTGTCTTCGGCTGCTGCTTTTTGTTCTCTAAGACAGTTTTCCAGGTGCACTGTCAATTGCTTACTGGTCTCTGATATCAGGGTGAATATCATTTTCATCTTGCTGGATGTGAAAGCTGGGCTCAGAGTACTTCTCATGTCCTTCCACTTCTGACCTGCAGACAAAGAAGACAACATACAGAAGGTCTGAACCCAACACACCTATACAGCCTTTCTCATTGGGACATCTGCCTTCAACAGATCCTCTGCAAGCTTCATTCGAGGTTCTTTTTGAGGAGAAAATGCTGATACTGTTTGACATTAACACTTCTTTCTGACATTATCCTTCGTCTTTACAAAGGCATTGTGACATTTTTAACACTTTTTTCTAAGACGCTGATTTCATAATCACGCCAGAATAAAGACATGAGCCCTGTACTTTCAAATAAGCATGTATAAAGAGCAGTGTCTATAGTGCAGCATGGCCCCAAAAGTGGAGTGGCCCGTGCATTAGATTGTGCCTGAGAACAAATTTGTTTTTCCACTAAGTATGCTTAGATGACAGCATGATATGGCATGTAAAAAGTAAATGTGTAGAAGCGTTCACATCTTTGAAAAACCAGTGTCAAGAAACACTGCCAGACTAGCAGATATCAAGGCCGTGATTTTAAGCACAGATCTTCCAAATATGAAGCCAACACGATGTTTGGTGTCCCATACTGTTGCAGACTAAATTCTTGTTCCTGAATATTGTTTCCATCATCCTTAAAATTCAACAAATGTCCTCTGCAGGCCAGATAATTTTAAAAATTATACTGAAGGGCAAATACATTTAACAGTAGGCCTGAAGAACATGTATGTTTTAACAGCATTTTAAATGATACGTATAGAGTGCACGGTTTTGGTGTGGAAACCTGTAGGAAAGAGACCACTTACAAGACCTAAGCATAGATGGGAGAATATCAAAAGGGATCTTCAAGAAGTAGATAGGAATATAGATTGGATTGATATTGATCAGAATTGGGAAAGATGAAAGATAGTGGGTCTTGTGTGTGTGGTAATGAACTTCCAGGTTCCATAAAATGCTGGAAAGTTCTTGACTAACTGAGAATGTATTAACTTCTCAAGGACTCTGCTCCATGCAGTTAGTTTGTTTGTTGGTACAGAAATACTGGAGTAATGTCTAAGATTACAACAGAATGCCTAATAAGTTAAAAAATGCTCTAAAGCACTTTCTTCACGCACTCTCATTCTATAGTTTCGATGAATTTTTTAACAAACAGTAATATTTCACTTCTATTGTATTTATATTATACTGTCTTCTTACACTGCAAAACTATATTAAATTTCTCTGTACTTACTCATTATCCATTGTGCTTTTATTTAATTAATTTTTAAATTTTATATCACAGTTTGTAGGTATTTGTTTAGCTTATATGTTTGTAAATAATACTTTAACTTAGGTGAAACTCTATTTGTAATTTTGTAACTGTTGTATTTACTTAGTTTAATTTGAAATTCTGTTCTGAATTTGTACTATTTTATATTAAATTATTCTGACAGTCTATCTTTGTGAATGGCTCTTCTGTTATATGAAGCTGACTTAATTATTTTTGACTGTTTATATATCCATTAGATAAACTTCAGTATATGGACTTTTTGGAATTCTATTAAAGTTAAAGTTGAAGTTGAACGCTTAACTTGGTGCAGGTACATTCAACATCGTTCGATGCTCTTGACACTGTGGTTAACCATTTTACCCTCATGTGTTTCAAACAGTGACATAACCTCCAAATGGTATTTCATTAAGAGTTGTTATTCTACGCTCTTTGCCCACTGCACACGTTTACTACCATCTTTCTGTGTGCAGCATGAAAGAATTAAGTTCAAGGAGTACAAAACACGAGTATATTTGGCGCCGTGTTAAGGACGCGAGTAACATACTAGAAATAGTGTCTATACTCGGGACTGGTTCTGAAAGGGTTAAAATGTTCTATTTAGGGACTGAGGTTAGTCGCGGTATGACGCTTAAGTAATCTGCTATGCAGAGTATGTTACAACATACAGGCTGAAACATTCTTGTAGTGATACATTTGAGTGCCGTCGAGATGGAAGAGGGGGAAGCAGGTTACACAGTACTAGCGTCCGGCGGTCACGTGGATGGCCCGAGGCCTGACTATATTGCCTAGTTTTTGTACTTCTGTGCATCGGACAGTTGTGCTGACGGCATTCGCGGTCGGTGGTCATGTTGCGTACGACGCAATCCACTTTGTTCCTTACCTTTTACCCTTGCCGGGATGCGGATAAGGTATTAATCTGTGGGCTGAGGTGCCTGAAAAGATTTTATCAACGCTGCTCGAACCCTCTCTCTGCGGTCCTGATACCGTCTGATAAAGGAACACTTTATTTTCAATCAATAATAACAACAATGCAGAAATTTTAAGTCCTGCTGTTACTGTATTTGAAATTCCTGACAACATATTCAATGATGTAGGGTAAAACAAACATTAGTGCCTTTTTACCCGTGTAGACAGCCGTTACATTTTGCATACTAATCACCCAAGGTGACGTGTGAAATTTTAAGTCCTCACGGGGTGAAGATATGCGCTCTGAGATATGACACCGTGCAGTCTGGTAGAAGTTTTGAGCCGTTTGGTAGATACAGACTCCTCCCTCCGACCCGACGGTTAATTTCTACCATACTACGTGGCGTCTCTGTCGCTAAGGCCCGGATTCGACACCAGGCCAGTCCGTGTGGGATAGATAGTATTTCTTCGTGTTACAATGAGGAAGTTCATCAGCTCTTTATAGACTTCAAGAAGGCCTATGATTCAGTTAGAAGGGAGGTCTTATGTAAGATTCTCATTGAGTTTGATATCCCTAGGAAACTTGTAAGGTTAGTAAAGATGAGTCTGACTGAAACATATAGCAGAGTCCAGGTAGGCAAGTATGTGTCTGACAGGTTCCCTATTAGGAATGGTTTGAAACAAGGAGACGCTCTATCACCAATGCTTTTTAACTTTGCTTTAGAGTACGCCATTAGGAGAGTTCATGTAAACAGGGATGGCTTGAAACTAAATGGTACACATCAGCTGCTGGCTTATGCCGACGATGTTAATATACTGGCAGGAAGCATACTACTCTAAAGGAAAATGCAGAAGCTTTAGTAGCTGCTACTAGGGAGATTGGACTGGAAGTAAGTGCTGATAAAACTAAGTACATGGCCATGTCTCGAGAGCAGAATGCAGGACGAATTCAGAGTGTGAGGATTGATAAGAGTACCTTCGAGAGGGTGGAAGAGTTTAAATATTTCGGAACAACTTCAACAAATCAAAATTCTATTGCGGAAGAAATTAAGAGCAGACTTAGGTCAGGAAATGCTTGCTATCATTCGGTGCAGAACCTTTTGTCTTCCAGGTTGTTATCCAAAAATGTAAAGATCAAGATTTATAGAACTATAATTTTGCCTGTTGT
>Ga0136643_10009451_pt1 | contig 14347 bp, 9 predicted proteins | sample TergutLab28metaG_FD_96883 | JGI IMG/M metagenome (GOLD analysis project Ga0136643, IMG submission 96883) | Labiotermes labralis P1 segment gut microbial communities from Petit-Saut dam, French Guiana - Lab288 P1 (version 3) (version 3) | ecosystem: Host-associated > Arthropoda: Insects >... | reverse complement strand
TGCTGTATAATACAATTTTGACCTCCTGATGATGAGCACATAGTGCTCAAAACATGTAGAGGCATATAATAAACTTATTATAAAACAAGATTTTGTGCATTAAGTTGGTTAATTACTAAGATTATACTGAGACGCACGGTCAGCGAAACATAAAAATCTCACATACATGTTTATGACCTCAAGGACAGCAGGCTTTGCTATGAATTCATGTCAATGGAACTCAAAGCATTTAAACCAACTTTCACAAAAGATTTAAGCAGGAACATAAAAGTTCATATAGGCTCAAGTGTCGAATAACCCTTAAAACAAGTAAAGTCAATAAAAGTTACTAAATGCAGCACTCATACAAAAAAAAAGTTAGCAATAATACATCAGATACAAATGACATATGTAATGGATAGCCTTTGATTAAAGTGGCCCTTAAAATAAATCAATGGAAATGAAACAAAGTACACCATAAGGCCCATTCTGGTCACAAATGTATCCACCCAAGTTGTCATCCCATCTTCTTCTCACATGATAATAATGATACACTGCCACATATCAAGTTTTAGAAATCACTGTACAAACAAGCACTTGAAAGTTCAATCATACTTTTTTAAAGCATTTAATGAAACTAAACAAAATCATATTGCTTCAAAGCACTCAGCCTGTGCCTAAGTTATAGCAGCTGCTCTCAATTTTGTCACTAAGCTATGGTTTGCACAACTGAGGAATCATGGTTTGATTCCCAGGAAGCACAGAGATTTCTCACCCATCTATAGCATCCAGACAGACTCTGGGGCTCCCTTATATTCCCATCCAATGTATACGTAAATATCCTTCCATGATGGTTACATGATCAGGACTTTGAGAATGCAAGGGGATACACTTCAGCTCCCCCACAAATCTTCCTGATGTGCTGCTTAATTAAGCAGAAGGACAATTTCACTGTTTATTTTCACTGGTCATATCCAGTTTAACTACAACTGATCAAGCAGTTTCAGGCCTGCTACATGAGGATAGTCAGATATGATGAAACTATAAATGCAAGTTTTATGGGGTGTTACCCTGGACCAACTGGTAAATAGTTACTGACCTTATGAGGGATTGTAGTGCCTTCATTTTCAAAGTTAGGCAGTCCACTCTTCTTGGACTGTTAAGCCCTTAAGATGATGGCACCATGATCCTTTGAAATGCTGGTAACTACTTGCCAGTCAACATGGCATAACAAATCAGACGACTTGAATCTTCAAAAACACCACTGTAAGGACATCAATTTTTGCATGATACAACTATTGGGCGGATTTTGTAGACTTTTTGAAAACAACTTAAAACTGTTGGGGTTAGACCTACAGTCGAGATCCTAATATTAACATCTATCACCTGTTTCCTCTTTTGTGCACAGTATTGTAATTCAGTAAGTCCTCAAGTGATCACAACATTTGGAACTCTGTAATATTTTAAGACTTTTCCTGTTCCTTCTACCTATAAACAGCTGCTTTCTACTCTGCCAGAAGAATGGACAGTTCACAATAAAAGGGTTGTGTCCACACATGGACTGGATTCCAACTTCATCTTTCACCTGCTGCACTGCGTTTTCTGTAATTATCTGAAAAATAAATGTGTTTGTATTTGTTATACAATATTAAAAATATGACATAACGTATTACTTCAAGACACTATTGAGTGAGATGGAAACACAATATTTCCCCTATGCAGTTGTTTATTTTCATCATGCAACAAATACATTGTAACCCCTCTCTCAACAACACATCAGTGTGAATGTACGGTCTTAGGGAAAAAAGGGAAGGGGGTTGAGGGGGGTGGAAATAATCCTCCAAAGCACATGACACACCAACATTAATGTTACATAATGGCATATCATGGATTAACATAGGATTTTCTGCATATCAATATTTGTTATTCTGAGAGTTCATATATCAACTGAGATAAATCCAAGCTTAGAAAAAAAACCGGTGTCAGCTCTATTTCTCCATAATTTGAGGGATGAATGAATGTTGATGACTCTGTACAGGCAAAACAACCTTTTTGCAGTAGCACAAGTGATAGGATGTCTGCTGAGTCAGCCAAGCTCTATGAGATAAAGTTTGCTAATATGAAGTGTCAGCTGGTATTTGACACATGAAGTAAGTATACTGAATAAAGGGTAAACTAAACATGAGCAGTACTATTTAAAAGTACAGTTAAACTTATGGCAGACAAAAGCAGATTGAAATTAAAAAATCATTGCATAATGCTTTCTTCTTACAGAACAAAAACAAGATAACTTTAATTGTGGGGAAACATATTTCAGACACATGTTACAACAACTTAACATCATTCTGTTAAAGGTGAAAAAAGAAGTATACTGCACCTGAGACTTAGATAGAACTTTTAATGCATAGACCTCATTAGTATCCTTCTTAATAACTTTGTACACCTTTCCAAACGCTCCTCTTGATACTGTGTCTATCACCTGCAAAGAAACACATAACAATGACATTAGTTACACAGCTATCTAGATGAAATATAAATATGATGACAGTAAGCCAACTGTGAAAATGTACATATTTGGCAAACACCAGGGTGAGAAAAATGCTTCTTCTGACTTTTTCTTATATAACAATAGTTCATCAACTGCACAGCATGGAGTGTCAGGTACCTTACCAAAAACCAAGCATGAACAATCAGTAAGAAAGAGATAATCGACTAGTTTTATGTATTATCCAAGTGTTTGCCTGGAAGGACTGAGAAAAAACATAAAGAATTTCAGTCATGCTCTGGAAAAATAAATTAAAGACAAGAAGACGAATAAGATGTCGACACCTACTGGATGACCTTAAGAAAAACAAAAGTTATTGGAATCCACAAGATGAAGCACTAGATGGCACTCCCCAGTTAACTTGCTTTGGAAAAATCAATGAATGGAAAAAGTTTATCTCGTTCATATCCGTACACTAATATCACTATATTAAATAAATAGCGACAAATGCACACTATATAATATTAAATCACCACTTCATCAACACTATACTTAACTCCTACATGTTTCAACTGTTAAAGGATCACCTTCAAGGAGTATAACTGATACACTCTAGCAGCATGGGTCAACAAAATCAATCACCAGCTGTAAAATTCAACTTAGAGTGTAGCATGTACTGTGTTGTGTAGTTGGTGTTTATTTGATATAGTGAATGGAAAAAGGATTTGAAGCCAGGATCTCCTGAATACAAAACAGAAGATCCAGTACTGTACAGACGATTTGTGCAGTGCTCATTAGTTTGATCTGCTGTAGTTCTATGGCCAATTTGTGACCTGACAGTAACTGAAGTTTTTGATCTAATCCATTCTTAATTGTTCCTAATGCTCCAATTATAACTGACACAATTTTTGTGCTCACTGCACATCCTGCTGACCTCAACCTGCAGGTCTTTGTACTTGCTTGGTTTTTCAGTTTCTTTTATGTTAATATTTGAATCATCTGGTATGGCTGAATCCATTAGTAAATAATTTTCCCTCTTTTTCATGAAGTACTTTATCAGATCAATTTGCTAGTACTTTATGATCTGTGATAAAAAGTACATCCCACATAATTGTGGTACCAATGACACTTACAACCCTTCCAGGTATATGTTGTTGTTGTTATTGTCATCATTGTTGTTGTTGTTGTTGGTGCTGCTGCTGCTGTTGCTGTTGTCATTCCCTGGCACTACAGTACATTTTTTACCTTGCCTTCCAGCAAAATCTTTCTCAAATAAAATAAATACAAAAATAACAATACCTGGAAGTCTCTTCCTGTTACATCACCTTTAATTTTAAATTCAGGCAAAAATATGGCTTCAACATAAGGCACTGGCCAGGCTGTTTTAGCAGCCTCCAGAGGGTCATTGAGAGTTGTTTGATGCCATCTATAAACAAATGCAAATTGTCAGAAGATACAGCAATAAACTGCGGAATGATACACAGCAAATTCAGTAATGATTAATTCATTAAAAAAAATAATCATCTGAAAATCTCTTGCCTTGAATATAAATTTGATATCTGACAACCTAACCACAATGTACTACACAAAAAGCAATTATTAACACAATTACAAAAATACTTTTTGTAACATTAAATGTTACCAAAATAATACCCAACACTGTTCATAATATTGATAACAACAAAAAATTTCATAGTATTTATAAACTGAAATATCGTACAATAAAATGTAATTATGAATTATTTGACAAGTCTAAATACAATAGAATACAAATAAAATAATTTTTGTATGAACTTATGATTTACTGGCTCATATACACAGGTAATATTAAATTTTACTATGTTCCATCTCAGACTGTTGATATTCAAAATCAAGAACACGTATTAGAGCCTGATGTGAACCATTTGAGTCAAAATATGTAGCCTGAATGTATAAGAAATTATTCTGTATACTGTACAGCCATCTAGCATGTGTACTGTTCCAGCTGTCATGTGAAGACTCTACAGTATAACCATTTCATCAAACTGTCTTCACTGAACTTCAAATAATGTTAGTTCAACCATAACTTTTACAAACCAGACCTGCTTAACTGTTTCAGGCCTGGGGTCTGACTTTTTGAAATGCTACCCAAACCTTTAAAGAGGCTCTGAGATCCATCCAGCCTACTGTCCAATGGGTAAGAGTGGTTCTCCCCATAGGAAAGAGTGCAAGTCTGACACCTCATTGCCATCTAGTTGCATGGTCTAGAATGTAGTGAGTTGCATCTGCATGACACAGTGTTCAGAAACAGTGACAAATTTTGCAGTCTGCCACTGTTGCAAGCACACACACAAAATGTACTATTGTCATCAATGCAAAACAGAACATACTACTATGTAAAACAAACTCATTTGTGATATGCCACATACTTTTCCATTGTTGTTCAATTTACAGACACTATTAACAGCAGAAGTTTCTGACATATTCATTTGCTAGCTATGCATGTCCCAGACATTTAAAAGTGTATTTCATGAAAACTGAAAAATCACTAGACATGACATGGTTGAATGCTCCACATCTTGGGCAGAGACAGAAGCAACTTTCCATAACGGGTAATGGTGCATTTGTTCTACACTTTTCGGAATCAGTGAAGTACAGAGTTGTCACCCTCAAATACTATTAAGTTTGTGTACCACAGTGTTGGCATTCACTGGATGGGAAGTATTTCTAACTCCACTTATATGTCAGTTGCTGCTAAAATAATTTCAGGCACCTTTCACTACAATGAAGAACACAACCTCTCCTACCTTAGCAGGCAATACAATTTCATCCTCACCTGCGCCTTGATACTCTGGACCATGGCCTTGAAACACTGCAGGTTGATTGGTGACTAAGAGCACTTGCAAATGACCTTCCACTCACATCGTTGACAAAATTTGACAAGCTGAACTGAAATAAGTTTCATGTTAGTAGAAAGATACAATTACTCCATTTGGTATATCCAGCAACCCAACATTTCAACACTACTTACTGTCTGGTAACCTACTTTCATATACTCACCTGACTGAGGTATGGCTGTCGTATTCCAGCACTTCCTGAATACTTTGTAGTAGTTTCAGATAAGTGCTTTTTACTCGAATTTCCCATTAAATATGCACTGTGTTTGTATATAGAAACATCAGCCCCACATTAATAGTTTCAAAGTTTCTCCATAATCCACCGAGTTATAATTCCCACCAACAGATTTTTGTTTTTTAACAGCTGATTTGACGGTACTTCGTATACAAATGTGATTCCACTAATTTTCGAACAAGCTCTACGTCACTGTACTAGCTTTAATAAAATAGAATGTCGATAATTTAGTACAAGTTACAGCACTATTATTAAAACATTCGGCGTATATAACATTGCTAATTTTACGTTGACTAGTAAAGTTCAATTACTATTCTCACTCAGCTTGTGCTGATCATCTGTGGCACTGATAATCCGTGCTTTTCGATAAATCTAATTTGGTGAACTGGGCAAGGCAAGAAAAATGGCTGCCGTGTTGGTGCGTTGTCTTCGACATAAAATCTCTTTTGTTCCAGTTCGGGCCGTTCATGCCCCATCAGCTGGAGAACATTCAGGTTTCATCTTTTATAAGACTTAATTATCGTTATTGCTAGAAGCATTGTAATAATCATCGACACTGTTAAAGCAATATATAATATTGCAGTTTTCTGTTCAGTAGCTGATACTATGTGTTTACTTTCGTCGTCTTTTATTGGCGAGAACTTTGTTGCAATTGAACTATGAAAATTTACGTTGAATTTTAATGCGCGTTTTTAGTATATGAAATTATTGCAAAAGGTATAATGAATTTCATTTTTCTACGGCGGGTGGTTAATACGCGAAATAGATACGGCCATCGTTGCTCGGTCATTGCCAAATGTTTCGTACTATGGGTGGGAAGGGCTTTTTTTATTTTATAAAGCCTAGGTGCGGTCGAAGTCAGGTGGAATGTTGTGTTTGGCATGTTTATTTACCCTTCTAACGGCAAACGAAAATGATGGTACTATGAGCAACAAGGACCCTAGGCAATCAAGGTACAGGCAGAGTTCTAAACCCCTTTCCACCACGTTTAACGGTGATATGTTTGGAGAAAATGGGAACGGGTAGAGCACACGTTTGAGAGTCCATACACTTGTGTTTCTTTTAATTGAAGCTGTATTACATATCCCATTGTGTAACACAACTGTATTGTAACATTTAGTGTTCTAGTTAGGTTATGGCTCGTTTACAGCTTATACTGAAGCCACAGCAGTCCATTGAATCAAGTCCCTCTGTATTTACGTCAAGCTGTTAATATTTTTCCCTTAGAGGGTAATCTATACTTGTGTACAATCTCATCCACTTATTGAACCATTGTATTCACAGAAATATTGGTAGTGATAACCTTTTCTTAATAACCATTGCTTCTTGCTGATTGATGTAGGATGGAGGTTGGGGGCATGGAAGTAAATAAAACAATAAGCAGAAAGAGGGAGCCTCAATTGCCATCATTCCCACCATCTAGGGTCTTATGTTTGTGGCCTCAGTATATCTTAAATATAACCTTTTCTCAAGATGTAGTTTTCTACGCCTGAAACTTTTCATCTTATATGACACTATTATAAGTTCTACTATAAAGAAATAAAAAGGTAAAGTTGATGCATATATAATATGCCATAAGTTTGTCATATCACACAGCTGAAATTTGTATAATGTGCTTGAATTTGCAACAGGGCATACTGCATTAAGACATAGTGAAGAATGTGGGACATTTAAAAGATTTTTTCTTGCCAATTGTTTAGGTGGGGTAAAATTGTGGAAGAATCTTTCCATCTTTGTGGCCTTACCAGCTGTGGGTCTCTGCATGGTGAATGCTTACTTGAAGCATGTAGAAGAACATCACCATGAACGGGCAGAATTTATTGCTTATGAACATCTCCGGATTAGGAATAAGGTATCTCATATAAGACTGCAGTATATATATTAGACATGCATGTTACAAACTCTTACAACCAGTCAGCCCTGTTGATAGTGTTAGTTTTCCTTACTCTTCTCTTCCTCTATTGTTTAATCAATGCACTGTAAAGTTAGTACACTTGTCAGATACTTAGGTCTTGAAACCTGTATACTGGTAGGAATATTCAAACTGCAGAATCATAAAAATGTTGTCATAGTGCTTGTGGGAAGAAGCTGTAAATTGTACAAAGTATATCTGGATTATACAGATGTGTCAGGTATGTGCAATTGCATATATACAAGGACAGAGAATCACTCAAAACCTCTTGTTTTGTTAAAAGTTACATGATGCAAAATTCTCAAATGAAATGTGTTGATACTGATTCATAACGCCTTCAATAAAAAATGGAAAATCCATACAACCTGGCAAACATCACTGTAGTACATACAGGAACTGCTGCTTTTGTGTGGAATGGGGCTCAAGAGGTGTGACTGTGTAGCTGCTTACTTTAGGTGATGGAGATCTAGTAATTTTTCAGTATAGGATTGAAAAACTATGTGGCATGTTCAGTTAAAGGTATCTAATTGAACTGTATACAATTGTGTTACTTTCCAGTGCTCACAGTAATATGGCAGTGTTGTGAATATTTTAGAAATTAGGTTTGTCCATTTCACAGATTTAAACAGACAAGATACTGATCTGTATGTTCATTAAATTCCTTTAATCCTTTACAGTAGAGTTCCTTTAATCTGAGACCCATCAGACTGGACAGGTGCCATATTATCAAATATTCCAGATTATCGTATGGTACCTAGAATGACTTAAGTTCTTACAGATAATATTCTGTTACTGCCATCAGAGAATGTGCGCTTGTCAGTAATTTTCATTTGGAATGCGTTGCTGTAAAACACTTATACAGCGCCTTGTCCAGCTGCGCTAATTCGGGTTGATTCAGTGTCTGATGAAAAGGTCTGTCACCCTCAGTGCCATAATTGATTGTTAACTGGCCCTTCTGTTTCTGTATATCATAGATAATTGATCTGATGTTGTACGAAGCCATAACCTCTTCTGGTTTCATCACTTTTGGTGGCAGTAATTTTTTTTTTTTAAACTAATATTTGGATCTTTTGAAGCCATTATAGTTGCTTGATGGGCTTAATAAGTTCCAGATACCCAAGATAGTCACAGAATCAATACCTACCTCAGACATTGTGGATGGAGGAACTTCCCATTCTTGGGACTGCTTTCCTTGAGGCCTGAACTGCCATGAATGTCAGATTATCAAGTGCCACATAAAGGGAAGTCTTCTATATTCAGTTTCTTTGGCACACAATCAGCAATTGAAAAAGAACTTAGGGTGATCAGAATTTCTAAGTTGATATTTTGTAATTACAGTTTTCTTAATTTGACACCAAATCTTTCATTGGAAACCAGCTCATAATGTATTATTACCAACTGGAGTTTATATCTACTTTTGCAGAGATTCCCCTGGGGTGAGGGCAACCGTTCTCTGTTCCACAACCCACACACAAACGCTTTGCCTGATGGTTATGAAGCGTAAGAAAACAGGTTCTGTTCCAGTGCAAAAATTGGAAATGATTTATCATTGTGCGTCGAAGCCTGCACAAGCACGGTTGCTTTGACTGTACAAACTTGCGCACTGTGTTAGTATGACTGTATTTTCACTGTTCCAGTGTTACATGTGTAATGTATAATGACTGCTGTAGATATGAATAAAACAATATATATTAGTTCATCTTTTCTTTCCCCTCACTTAGGCTTGGAAGTGGTCATAATAATCTTGATGGGAATTCTCATGAAAGAGGCTACTTGTCAAGTAGGGCAAAGTTAAAAAACTAATACCAGCTGATAGAGGGAGGGAGAGGAAGGGGCTATTGAAGTTGAACTACTTCAAAATGGGGTCTGCTGATGACCTTTGTGGTAAGAAAAGGTTTTCCAACAGATTTTTCTTCATTTTGGTTAGACCTTACAAAGTTGTCCATGTGCACACCATGCAGGCTGTTAGGGGAGTGGATGCTCCACTCATTCTTAAACCTCAGCACTAGAGGGATGTGAGTGGTAAGCTTCATGTGCCATCCACTTCAACATCAGTGAGAGCATGCTGCATCCCCTGCACCCACCGAATTGGAGGCTAGGTGGCCCCGCAGCATGTATGGATACTGAACACTTGTGACTGTTCTGGGAACTGAAATTCTCAGGTGTCTAGACAGCCTAGTCACTTACACCAACTGAGCTGTGCAGCCATATACCAAGGGAAAATAAGATGGTCAAGAAGATGATGTGGGAGTGATGACACACTGGGTTAAAACAAACGAGTCTTACAAATACAGTATTATAAAGTGGCTCCACTCACTTATCCAGTGCAATGCTGAACGTGCAGTGCAACAGACTATTATTATCACCACCACCCACAGCTTTGCTGCTGCCACCACATATAGAGACATCTGCCCACATCCTCTGGTCTGTCCCCCTCCCCCACTTCTGAGTAAACCATCACTTTGACTCTGAAGATGAAGGCAGCAGGTTCCTCCAAAACATTTATAACTACCTACATGTTGTCTGAACCTAAGACAACCACAATCTGAACACAAAATATTTACCATTGTGAAAACCCGAAAACGTGTATAGAAGAATAGTGTTTCTTGGTCTATTTAACACTGCTTTTTATAAGTTATCCAGCACTGTACCACACAGACTGTGAATGATAGTTTATGAAGAATGTCAATAGAAGTCATCATGGCCTATTGTATACGATCTTAGGACAAGATAAAATTATGTCTTACAATACTGTGCACTAGCAAGGCTATAACATCTTGGGGTAATAAGAACCATGAATTTTTATTCAATGCATAATAAAAAAACAGAACTTTCAAAGCCCTAGGACCAGTAGAAACCAAACAGCACCAGGATGAGACAGGATGCTCACAATTGTCATTACTGGAAGTCAGGTCATATCAGTTAAGAAGTTTGTAGCGTAACTCTCAGAACTAGACAGCATCAGGGAAGGAAATGTTTACACAGCACTGACTATTCACTGTCTACCAGCCTCTTTAAATGGTTCTGCTATGAATTGTGAATATAACATTTTCATTATCATTCAGAGACAGATTACACTATCTTATCATGTTGCCACTTTCAGTTTAATTGAATATACTGTTTCATCTGAAAAGTGAAACATGTGAATGAAGTATCGGTGACATAATGCATTTCAAAGCACAAGACTTCACTATAATGTCCCTGATCTGTTTTCTTTCAATCATGCACAACTAACACTGAGAATCGCCATCCACAACAGGTTAACATGTTATATACATAACAAGATAGGCAATGTACACATACTGTAACATTACAGTGGCTATCCTGAGAGTCTGATGCCTTTTCACTCAAACAGCGCTTTTATAGCAACATCATGTCAAGAAAACATACTTAGGTCTTCATGTAAAGTGCCCATATTTTTGCCTGATTTTAACCAAATATGAAATTTCTCTACAGATTTTCACAGAAGTCCCCAATTTCAAATTTCACATCAGTACATCCAGCTGGGGCTGATACATGCAGATGAACTGACAGCCTGATAACCATTTTATATGAAGAGAGTGCTTTTATGGCGATTTACTGGTGCCACTAACAATAAAACATACTTAGGTCCTCATGTAAAGTGCCCAACATTTTTACCCAGTTTTGACCCGATTTGGATTTTCTTGACAGGTTTTTGTAACGGTACCCAATATCAAATTTCGCAGAAATCTGTCCGGCAGGAACAGCACTGATACAAGCAGATGGACATGATGAAAGTAACAGGCACTTTCTGTGACAATATGAGCGTGCCTAAGAACAAACCACCATTATCTAACCTCCAGAAATTTAATAAAAATCATAGTGTTATAATCACATTTTCTAAAATGTTATGATAAAGTGTACCAGAATAAAACATCATGTTCTCAAATTATTAATTAGTTCTATTGCCAGTAAATGAAGTCATAAAAATGTAAGTCTTAAAGACAAATCTTAGTACTTACAATTAATAAATTAAGGAAAGTAAATGCTGTAACAAAATAACAAGAGATTCTAGGTAAGCACAGTGTCATGGTAGAATTTGGCGCAAAAATTATCCTTATGAGTAAAAAAAAATACAGCAAGTAAGCTTTATAACAAAAAAGTTCAAGATTCTAAGCAAATATACTGTCATGGCAGAATTTGGCACATAAGTTTCCCTTGCAATTAAAAAACTATGGCAAGCTCTATAACAAAACAATTGAGATTCAGGTTAACAACACAGCCATGGCAGAAACTTCAAGCTTTAATGAAGTGACAACAAACTACTTTCACAAACAAATCCTGCACTTCAATAAAGTCCAGCAAAGCAGTGGTCATATGAGGTTAATTATGTCAAGCTGTTTTGCTTTTAATTCAAGTACTAACTAACAATGACATGTCAAGCATATCGTACACAGGCTCTACATGTGCATGTATGGCCAGGTCCACCATCAAAGTTATATTAATACTGGGTCTTTGAACAAAAAATGACCACATTTTAAAATCTGACATTTCATTAAAACATTGGCCTACAAAAACATTTTATTACAAGGTAAAAAATTCTCCATATTTAGAGTAGTCTTCAATGGTGGCAAACATTCAGGAAATAGTAAATTTATACCTGCCATTCACTCAGCGTGTCTGCTATGACCCTTTCCCATATAAATTTTAAGTCACAAATTTTTAACACAACCTCAAAATGAAGATGGATCAGAATATACATGGTGTCACTTAATTGAATCCCAAACACCAGTTTTTTTTAATATTTATGCGGAAATGTGACTCAGTTAAATTATGTAAAACTACTGGAATTTCAGTGTCAAGTTCAAGTCAAAGTTGTGGAAAGAGGACGTTCCACTACCCACTGACATACCTGCTTACTTTTCTATCTTTCTTGTGAAGAAGGTTCCGAAAAGAAAAGGAGTAGGGACAGAAACTGAATGCCACTTGACCTTTGCCAGTAAAAAACGGCTGTGAGCTTTGTTTCTTAATACAATAATGTCAGTTCATTATTTAATGGCATATAAACCGTTTAATATGTGGGCATTCTTCTTCAATGACTCTGGAAAACAGGGACATCATGGCCAGCTTGCCAGAATATGGATAGAACTAAATGAAGATCATGTAATAGAACACTACTGTTTACCAACTCGAATTAACACTCTACAGCTGCAGTTCCCTACTTCAAGAATGCCTTCCTTGAAAAGTCTCAATTTTCAGGAACTCTAATAATATTTTGAAATTTCTACTTCAGGTAGCCCCGTTTTCCTTGTTCCAGGAAGTAACCTGGCCAATCTCACACAGTGAAACCTTTACACTGTTTATCACAATAATTTCTATTCTGACAGGTCGCTAAATTATCGTTGCTATGCATCTGAATTATGACAATGGATCAAACTAAAAATAAAAAAAGTATTATAATGAACTATGGATTAGGCTTAACTGCTTGTTCCTAAATATACCATGCAAGGAAACAAATAGGCAACTTCACTTTCAAAATGTTCTTTCCATGCATTGTAAATGATTTACAAATCCTTACATTTCCAACAAATGCAAAATTCTACTGTTATGTATTTCAAACTTATTAGCTCCTACATATTTTGGCTTAACTGCCATCATCAGGGAGCTGACACCATAGTACTAAAACTTAACAGCAATAAAATATTCAATGATGCTTACACATATCAAATGTACTGACTGAAATTTATACGGAATAAAATGTTTTTGTATATATTCATACTTACCTTGTATGGTATGTCTTTTTTGTGTGAGGTGCGCTATGAGACTGTGCATGGGTCTGTGTGTTGTTATATGTGTATCAATCAGTGTGCCTGTGCCATGTTGTTGCCATGCCTGTGCCATGTTGTTGCCATGCCTGTGCTATTGTGAGGAGTGGGCTGAGGTCAGGGACATTTTGCTCTTCAATCAGAAGTCTTTCTTGCTGGTAAATTTATATGTTGGAATTTTTCCAGCTATTGAGTCATGTTCCTTTACCACATGACTTTACCAATGAATTTAAAGGAACAAACATGCTGTTTAATAAATTAACACACGTACACAAACGATGCCTACATAATGTTACTTACAAACTAACATGCAGAATTTGTGATAAGGCATACATAGGACAAACAGGTAGTTCACCAAGGGCCATGTTTTCCAAACACAATAGATATGAATACAGCCATCCAAGATACACTGACTTTGATAAAATCATGTTGAAAAGGAACATGACTCAATATGTGGGAAAATTTCTACATATACATTTACAAGCAAGAATGACTACTGATCAAAGAACAACATATCCCTGACCCCAACCCACTCTTCATTATAGTGCAGGTACGTCAACAACACGGCACAGGCACACAAACCATTTGATACACACATACCCATGCATAGTTTCATAGCCTACCTCACACAAGCAAGACATAACATACAGGGTAAGTACAAATATGCACATTTATTTCTCTTGAATAGCAATTTATTTATAACTAAAACACAATGTCTAGTTGCAGGATAGGATCCAGTTCTGATCCCGCAACAGGTGTTTATAGAACAAGAAATCAACTGACAAGCAGACAGTTGTAAATAAATAACTACCATAATTGGTAACAATTTTATAATCAACATTTTATAACATTTTATTCCCTATAAATTTCAATCAGTACTTTTTTTTTTATTTTCATGTTTTTACCGTGCAATAATTGAATTTTATTAAAATATAACCAACTAATTGCACAAATATGTGATACTAAAGTCTTATTTACACATTAAAACACGTCACTTGGTTAAAATAATTCCTACAACTCCTACATGTTTCAGTCTGTCAAGACCATCTTCAGGGAGTTTTGTTTTGCCTTATT